>Ga0209282_1002900_pt1 | contig 10084 bp, 3 predicted proteins | sample Mtrugardesep15_FD_187529 | JGI IMG/M metagenome (GOLD analysis project Ga0209282, IMG submission 187529) | Root nodule microbial communities of legume samples collected from California, USA - M. trunc garden sep15 (SPAdes) (version 2) | ecosystem: Host-associated > Plants > Roots > Nodule...
AGTTTATATATATTTATTTTTCACAAATAAAAAAAAAAACATTGTTTATCATACCGTCAGTTTTTTTATAGATAAAAGTAACTTATTCAGCAAATTAGACTTTCTCAATTACCATGTCTCATTAGACTTTGTTTTTTTAAAAAAAATAGAAAAGGAGCTAAAGTCCTTTTATTAGATAAGTTTTTTTTGGCGAATTAGATAATTGAATTTGGATAAATCTCAAACTGTGTTATAGTGCTAATCTTTCATGCATAGGGAAAATAAAGTAGAATGAACAAAAAAGTAATTAATGAATGTAAGTAATAGGATGTTTATAAGCTATTTAAATTTTCTTTTGAGGAACTTGGAACTTTGTAGTAAATCCATAATTAATATTGTGAGCCTTGTTTAATTATGTGAATAAAAATTAAACAATTTTTCATAAATAATGACATTGTGTACCTTTTCTATGAACATTTGTTCAATAGTTGTGTTAAGATCACCTTTCCATCGCATATTTTCTTCTCCCACATTAATTTTTGTGAGGCATGGTGCTAATGTGACTGCGGATGAAAATATTTTCATTTGAGGACATTCTTTAACGATGAAACTGAGCAAAGATGGGAATATGAATGCTTGTTTTCCACAGCAGAAGCTTCTCAAGCTTGACAAAGAAGTAAATTCTAAGTATTCCAAGTTTTCAAATATGATGTCCTCCTCTAATTTTTCTTCATCAAGTTTCACAACATCCAACATCATCTCAGAATTCATTATCTTTAATGTTTGGAGTTGAACTAGGCTTTTTGCTGTTGTAGATGTTATCAAATAGATCATTTTTTTGCACTTGTCCACTCTCAAAGAGGTTAATTTTGTAAAAGATGTCGACGATGGTACCAAGCTTATCAAACTTGGACAATTTGATACAGATAATTTTTCAAGATCTTGTAGTAGAGGATGTCCCAATGGGAAGTCTTCTAGCCATATGTGCTTGAACATTTCCAATTCAAAAAGCCACACATTTCTTATTTGCTTTGAAATTTTCATACCAGTAGTGGGGAACAATGTTTCAAAAGAACTATTTCGCACTTGAAAACGAAGTAGTTTAACTTTATGAAATATATTTTCTGGACAATAACCATTCAATATCTCCGACATATCTATGCCATTTACTGCCAATTCCTCCAGGTTGGGGCTCAACTGAAAAATAAACATCCAAAATGAAAATAATTACTAGCGCATTATTACACATACAAAAAGAAAAACAAGGTATGATGAGATTTACCTTTTCAATACAAATCAGGGCTTGTTGGAATAGCATGTCCTGATTTTTATCAACCAAGTAAGGTTGTTGCAAGTCTGAATTGTTGAAAGAGAACATTCTTAATGCTTCACAATGATATACATTCAAAGTCTTCAATGAAGGACCATCTAATGTATGCTTTCCTTGATAGAAACTCTTAAGATTTGTCAAACGAAGCAGTGCCATAGTTTTCAGTTGGGGAAAATTAAAATTAATTTCCATTGATCTAGTTTCTTCCATTGCAACAATTTCCTTGACTCCGCAAGACTTTATCTTAAGCATTTCAAGGTGGCCAAGATCTAGGCATAATGAATTTGGAAAGATATAAAACAAGTTTTGGCACATAGAAACATCCACCTTGTGTAAGTTTCCAAAGCTGATAATTTTGTGAGGATCCTCATTCCAAAGCTGATAATCACAATCTCCTACTTCTAGTTCTTCCAATGTATGGAGCACTTGCATTACATTTGATGAAAAAAGTATATGTGATAAGAAATCACATCTTTCCACCACAAGATGTTTCAAATTGCAGAACACGTTGTGATGAGGTTGACCATACCACAAATCCTTTAGCTCAGGATAGTCAGATAAGGCTAAGTACTTGAATTCACCAAATGCAACCTGATCATTCAAATTAATAAATCAAAAGACAAATCAAAATTGCTACATACATTGTGAGATGGATATATTGTCCACCTTCATAATGATCACGATCTGGATAGATTGTCTTAAACTAACCCAAAGCAAATAAATTCAGAGATGAGAGAATTCAATATTGATCATTGGATTATAATAAACAACCAAGACTAAATTCCAAAACAACACATTGTGATCAAGTTGGTTACACCACAAATCCTATGGCTTACATAGTAAGAAAAGGTTGAATTTTTTAATTTACGAAATGCAACTAGATCAATCAAATTAATTAACATATCAACTAAATATGAAGAGACAAATTGAAATTTCTATTTTTTTAACAATATATATTTATTTAATGTTTTGCCATAAAAAAACAGTAAACTCTCGTCTTTGTTTCAGGTATATGGGCTCCATTATAACCTCAGGGTCCATTTATGTGATTTATCTTTTTCTTTTTGTGTGATAACCTTCATATTCTCAGAGGAAAATGACCCTGAAGTTTGGTCAGAAGGTAAGTAACGTCCGACCAAAAATTATTCCACTCATGAATCAAACTCAGGTTCTCTTGAATAATTTGTTCTTTACGGGGCTCATTAAGTTACAGTTGAGTCCAATTGTTTGGTTTTTCTTTCATTTGATAGTATGTATTTTTTTTTAAAGATGTATGAAATGCTGTCAAAATCACGTCTTAAATCCCAAAATCTAAGATTTTGAGACTTTACTCACCTTCATCAATCCAAATCCATCCCATGATCCAAAAATAGGAAAAATCCTAATAAACTTGTATCGAAATCGCATAAAATCGTGAAATCCCTGCAAAATCATAGGTTTTTATTGGATTTTGAAGGATTCTGACATCTAAGACTTGAGTCATTTATGTATTTGTGAACTCTTTTAGTCATTTAGCATTATTTTTTGTTTTTGGCAGAATCCATTGATTTTGATTGCGATTTTACTATTCCCGAGTTTGCTATCCTGTATCGATTCTACAGAAGTAGTTGAGTAAAATTCTTCGATTGTGATTTTACGATTTTCGATTTTGTTGTTCCCTTTCGATCGGAAGCAAAATCCCAATTTTGACAAATCATGGATGTATTCCTTTCTTTCCTTTTTAGAATATACTGCGATATACTTTTAAAATCTCAAAATAGTTGTTTTTATTCAAAGTTTATAACATTGTTAATTAAAAATCGACAGGATGCATCCAAAGAAAAAATAAATATTTAATAGAAAAGAAATCATGGCACACTACTAGAAAACTCAGATTTAGCGACGGCCGTTTTCCATCGCAAAAGAGTCAAAATTCCGTTGCAAACGATTTTCTGACGGATTTTGCGACGCTTCAGAAATCCGTCGTAATAATGGGGGTCGGAAAACTTTAGCGAGGGAATATGAATTCCGTCACTCATTGCGGCGGCTGACTTATAGTCGCAAGTACTAAAATTCCGTCGCTGAACCTCTTACAGTATGGATGTATATTTCCCAGTTTTCCGTCACAAACTACCGACGTAATACATAACCGTCACAAATTACTGAGGGAAACAACCGTTGCAAATTACTGAGAGAATACTCCCGTGGCTAAATATCAGGGAGTTTGAATAGCGTCGCGGCTTTGACTGACGCTACTTTGCAAGACTAAACTTTTGTGACTTTCATATTTTCCGTCGCAAATAGGATTTTTTTTTTTCCCCTTAAATTTAGTTTAGGAAATTTCTGAATTATTTCTCAAAACACTTTTCGAATATAAAACTGAAAAATCACAATATAAAATACATTAATATTTGATGGAAAACCTTTTTGGTTGCGTTCACAAGAATCACACTACGTATCTTTTCCATCAAAATATATTGAAATAATTACTAAATAGTATTAGAACATTTACTTTAATCTAAAAGTTATAATCAAATTTTCAAAATAATATGACAAATAATCAAGTAGGTCGAGACATATGTTAATCCTAACTCGAACGATGAGGTCGATAAAGAGGTAGATGTGAATGGCCTTGTGTAAAAGACTCCATGAATTTCTGGAACTGCTCTCGGAGCAATCGCGAATCTTCCTGTCACTGTGTGACTGCTCTTGAGCTAAACGTGACTCCTCCTGTGATGCACGAATCAATTCCTCATTAGTCTTCAACCGCTCCTTGATTTCCATGTTTTCAGCTGACATTTTAGCTTGACATAACACGGTCCAAAAGTTTGCTCAGGGGGGAATAGTCGAGCATTATAAGAACTGCTTGAAAAATATCTCTAATCGATGTGTTATCTCGACATTCCCAAGAAAAAAGCCAAAAGGCTAGCAATTGAATCTAAACAATTAAAAAATCTTACAGAAGCAGCCCGTTCTGATTTGAGACGCTTTCCTACAAAGTTTGCAAGCTTCTTTGAATAAAGTTCTCCTTTCTCACTGTCATAACATGTTGCAGTGTTATGGTTAGTCAGCTAAATGTTGAAAGCAATTCATCAAATACCAGATATCACATCGAAAAATGAGAGTGAAGAAGCAACAATTCGAAGATACATGAGCTAGAACTATTTCAACTTCGTAAGAGACTGAGAGCCCTTAAATTTAAGTTTCCAATGGATTAACTAATAATCCATAAGGGACCAATTGTGCTACAATACAAGACGTAGATGACTACATGCCTGATTTTTATACAAATGAGGGTAACTAGAAAAAGAAGACATCGAAGCTTAATGGTTCGCTGCAATGTACTAGTCCACATCCCTTCTGTTTATACATCCCATATTCTCCAGAATTTAAGCATTACAGATTACACGGGATATTGCTACTGAATAGACAAAAACATGGAAAATACCTTATTGTAGTATCTCCTCCGATTCTGCCTCTCACATTATCCTGACTTTCTCCATAACGAGTAAGTAATATTGGGCGAGGTGTAAGATGTGTATTTACCTGAAAACGTATTACATAGAAATGTATGAACATGACAAAAAAAACTAGTATTATATTGTTTTCAACATTTCCTAACAAATAATTCAAAAAACAAGAAAGTTGTACTTTTGTTATTAAAAGTTAAAGCAAGAAGTTGAAAAAGAAAACATTTTCAGTTTACCAAGAAAAAGACAATCCGTCCAGGAAGGTAGCCGCTGATATTGTTCACCTAAACCACAAAAGTTGGGAATGATTAACAAATCAAAGTCACATCTGAATCTATAAAGGTAAAGCGCGCGCACGCACATAGATACCTTATATTCAATATAAAGCTAATGTTCACATAAAAATAAGATGAGCTGATGAATTTAAGAAAAAAAAAGGTTCTATAGTTGGTGCTTATCAACACTGTCAACCACCTTAATTTTTCCGCCAATCAACATAATTTAGAACACTAACTAATGGCTCTTCCAAGCTCGTCTGTTTTCTACTGTTGTAGATCTGAAACTGGTAACTTATCAGTTTTTATGTCAATACTCCCTCAGTGTCCCTCAGCTCAAAAACTGAGCTACCAGCTTGGGACCCTAATACTTTAATATCACAGCAATAATACTTTCTAAGTCTTCACAGAACAGACATATCAAATGAGAAACCCCATCGGGAACAGGTAAAACATGTTCAATACACTCTACTACTAAATTCTAACGTTTTTATTACCGCCAACAATAGTTGACACGTCTTATACAGTTGTGCTAATCACTTCAAGGATTCTTGTTTGATATTATTTCAATCTATCACCTTTCAACTATCAAATTACAGTTACCATATAATGAGCTACGTAGAGGGTTAATAATGTTGATTCAGGATGTACTTACATGTATTTGTCCACCATGTCCGCTGACCTTATCAATCATTTTCATTTTTATGTAAGATCCTTCTCCTACTGGTTCATAAACCCGGTAATACGAAATCAACGTTATTACGGAAAATGGTCATCTAGAAAAATCATGAAATTGAAAAGTAAATTGTAAAACTTGCCTTCTCATAATTGACCAGACGATTTTTAAAGTCTTCCAATCCAGCATCAAAATCTGGCCTGCAAATGGAAGTTAATTGCATATGTATCCACATAGCAATGAAGATATGATGTCACTGATTTTAAATGAAACATTACTCTTCTGCATAGTCAGGACTTTACTGAATTTTAAGACGAATATTCCTCTCAAATATGTTTCTATCATTGCATATTGTTTCCAGGAAGATAATCTGCAACAAAAACACAGATGGATCCGATGAGTTCAAAGTCAAATATATCACCAGCATGTATCTAATCAAGAGAGGAAATATCAGTAACAAGAGGGTACTACCTTGCATTTTCCCTCAGCCAATTTCATCAGCATATTTCTTCGTCTCTTGTTACTGTTTGTGGCATCAAATATCCCAACCTAAACCGAAATTAAACCTTACGCAAAATAAAACGAAAGAACGTCTAACTGTAACAAAACTACTGACAATTCAACTTACCTGGCCACCTTCATGCATCCAAGATAACATATCTTCAAGTGTCAGTGATGCTACCTAGTGGCACGTGATATATTAAAACTATGTACACAGAAAGGTAAACACGGTGTCAACATTATCAGAATCATCCATTATAAATTAAATGTTAAAAGCAGGATTCTATTAATGGTTAAAATAGTCTCAACAGGTTATGCCAGCCAATGTGACTTTTTTCACCATCTATTGTGCATTTGCTTGCGCTGGTGTTACTACTCACTATTCAAAATGTACAAAATGGTAGAAGTATAATACCCGGTGGGATCAAAATGTTGCTTCTATTCTAAGATTACTGCTATCCAATTCATTTTGGATTATAATATCACTCAATTCTCTATAGACAAAAGGATTAAACTATATCAATCTACACCTCTCGCAGTTCTCTTCCAAATCCTTTTTTACTTCTGGCACCATGCTGTACTTAAGAATCACTTTGAATCTTCAAACTTAAGTTATATTTTTATTTAAGAAAAGATGTTGTGTGTGATTTAAAACCAAAATATTTTAAGACTAAATGAAGAAAGAACTCTTGTTAAATGCATAAGCCTTAAGAATTAAATTAGTCCATCGAATGCAATAAGATTCAACAACTAATACAAGCACTGCCGTCAGAATTCTTGGTATAACCTGATATGCAAGCTAAAAAAACTTAGAGTCTCAAAGACTCGGTTAATCTAATCAAATTAAATAATACTAATAATAACAACAACAAAGATCAAGAATAAACTACCTCATTACGTGCCTCCATGCCTTCTGGATTGTCAGCTCGAAAGAAATTGGCATCCTGCGAAGAAATGAAATGAATAAAGATTACCTAAGCAAACATGACAGCCTAGTGCAACATTGTGATTTCAATCATACAACTAACATTTCAGAACATAATCAAGTTTCCCCCGTCTCATTATCGTGCGGAAATATTGAAACTTTTATTACCCTCCGAACTCCAAAGTACATTCTTAGGGTCTTTCCCTAATATAAAAGTTTTCTTAACTGTTTAGACTTAAATATTTCCCAAGTCCGATCTTATTTACAAATTTAAAGTTAAGCACGAGGAAATTGTAGTACTACAGAGTCTATATTAGCAATCCGGTGTAATTTGAAGGGTGTGATGGAGTTTTAATTCTAAAAAGCTATATTTTGTCTCGGCTTAATAATTTAAGCTTCCAAGTCAAGTGACTCAATGACAAGTGTGTCCTCGTGAATACTAGTATAGATGAAGAACTTGAACTTAGTTACTATTTCAAGCCAATGTGTATTTCTGCCATGGAAAGGTTAGACGATTTAAAAAAATTACAGATCGCAAAAATTAGTGGACAGCTTATAGCTTAACAGAATTGTAGCATATGTCTTTTCCATCATGGTCATGACCTAGGCCATAAAAGAGACAATATAACAAGTACCCCATCTTAAATCAACATGAAGTCCACAGAGCATCAACAACAATTGGTCTTCTTTACGCTACGAATTCCCTAGCATCAAAGTTGAAATACCAACTTCGTCAAAAGAGTTGCAAACATATCCACTTTAGATGCAAAAAGCCACACCCCTGCACAATATTTTGTTGGATGGTGCAGTGTATCAAACCGAAGCCCTGTGTTAAGTATCTATGGCTAAGAGTGGTGTGTGCATGTGTCTGGTCTTACTTTTAGAAAATCATTTACCTAACTATCTTCTTAATTTTATACTGAGTCTGTTGTGTGGTTCTATAATTGAGTGTCCTTCCTTGATGTTGGTCATTGAACTTTGAATATAAAAAAGTTATTTTCACCTGTCATATCCTCCATTCTGAAATCTACCAAATCGACTCTTATGTTATGACTAACAACAAAAAAACAAAGAGCAGTACACATCTATCACGACAACAGTTTTCAGCAATGATGCCAACTTCAGTGCTATCAAACAGTATATAATATAACGTAGTCATGCATATATCCGCTAAATAAGAAGGCATATACCATTTAATATATTCATGAAATTAATATACCTGATTAGCTCCATGCTTGAGGCGACGATACTGCGACATCCAAAAGTAAGTGTGTTAATCTTCAAACTCGAGATATTTCAAGTTTTCCACTAGGTGAAAGCATATCAATTATAAAGAAAAAATATGTTAAGAATGCAAGCAACCTTCCCAACATTGAAGTGTTTCGTATCATGACCTAACCAACGAAGGTATCTTGTAAGTTTAGCTGCAGTGAAAGTTTTACCTCGAGTTGGCAGACCGACCTACATCAAAGAAACTACTTAGTAATTATAATAATTTATTTTCTGAAAATCAAATATACTAAACTAGTAGACTACAAATAGAAATATGACATCTTCTCCAGGTATTACCAAGTTACAACTTTTGATATATATGTTTTTGCATTTCGAATCACATCTAATTTCAACTAGAGTTCCAACTTGAAGAAAAAATTAAGTGCCCCAAAACTCTGAAAATTATTCAGTAATTACTCATAATTCTAGAAAAATACCAGGACAATTGCCAAATGTCTATCCTCCTTTAGACCTAGCATCTGACCTAGAAAATCTGGCCAATCTTGAACCAGTTAAAATCTTATCAAAATACAATTATTAATCAATTGTCCTATTAAGTGCCTACATTAATTTGTAATGAACAAATACTCCATCGAGAAAGGATAATGATAATCATGATCGTAATTTTAAAATGTGAGTTTGAATATTGAACCTTGTTGGAATATGAACTTCCGGCATTAAGCAAAAAATTATTATTGTCGAAAATCAATGAAAAAGGGAAAATAGAACCAAAAGACTCACAAAGAGAAGGACGAAAATATGCGGTTGTAGCAGCACGAACTCCGCCACGGAGGACGCAGTTTCCGGTATCGATAGGACAGAAAAAAGGGTGAAGGTGAAATTGCCCAACTCCGAAAATCAATTGATCCAATAGAAAGCTTAGGTGATGAGAAGTTCAACAGTGGTTTTCGTTTTTCCTATTTGTGCCTGTGACAACCAGATACAACGTCAGAAGGAGGGACGGTGGCGATGAGAGGTTATTGGAGAAGATGAACAAGTGTGTACGTATAGAGAGTGAGAGAAGAAACGAAGTGAATAAGTGAATATCTCTTTTGACTTATAATAATAATAAGTTCAAATACCTCCGTGGTCCTTTAAGTTACGTTTGTTTCACATAAGTGCTTTAAATTTCTAAGGTTTCAGATAAGTCTTTTAAAATTTCGAGTTTAATTTGTTTTGGATGAGTGCTTTAAATTTTGAGTTTGTTTCAGATAAGTCATTTCTTTATAACAAAAGGATCTATATGATACAAACTCGAAACTTAAAGAAGAAATCTTAGAAACTTAATGGACCTATTTGAAACGTTAGAAACTTAAAGGATCTATCTAAAACAAACATGAAACTTAAAGGACCTGGGGAGGTATTTGACCTAATAAAAAATAAATAATAATAATAATAATAATTTTGTCAAAAAATAAAATAATAATAATAATTATTATTAATAATAATAATAATAATAATAATAAAATAACAACAACAACAACAATAGTAATTAATCAATAGTATATAAGGTTTTTTATGCCACTCGCTTCCACTTTTATTTCTAATATTTTAATTATTTTTTTGTTTAAGTCCCTGCGCTTTTGTTCAAGAAGTGATTTTTTTTTTTTGTCTTAGATGAAGTGGTAATCCACTGAAATTAAACTCACACACAATTGTGAGGTCCCAGGTTCTAAC
>Ga0209282_1002901_pt1 | contig 10082 bp, 7 predicted proteins | sample Mtrugardesep15_FD_187529 | JGI IMG/M metagenome (GOLD analysis project Ga0209282, IMG submission 187529) | Root nodule microbial communities of legume samples collected from California, USA - M. trunc garden sep15 (SPAdes) (version 2) | ecosystem: Host-associated > Plants > Roots > Nodule...
CTGAAAAAAAGAAAAAGTGAATCTTGTCCAATTCAAAGTTTAAGGGTGTGTTTGGATGGAGGGTTTAGGAGGGAAGGGTTTACTTTTCATTTTTAAACTACAGACAGACACTATGAAATGTTTTTAAAAAGTTAACAAATTAACATGATAAACAATTATATAATACTTCAATCACATATAATTTATTTTAGAAAAACATGTTATATTGTCCGTAATTTAAAAAAGAAAAGTAAACTCTTCCCTCTCTTCCCCTTATAAACTCTCAATCCAAACACACATCGTTGGGAATTAAAATTTAAATTAGATTATTATTCACACTTAGTTCGTGTCAACAATAATTGGAGACTGCCACTTAAATTTAAGTTTAAAAAATAGAAACTTTATAAACCTTCAATCAAGGGACTCGATTTGAGGCCTAAAACAAGTAATCAGAATATTATTGTATTCGATCATTATCATTAGCAAAATTTTATTAATCAAATACATTAAACCAGATTATTAATTATTCAATAGATGTAAAAAAAAAATTGTTTATTACAGTGACATGAGGAAGCAACTCTCTACACCAAGAAAAATGGAAATTCATTTCAATCAATGACATTAATCAAAATATTAAAGTAATCAATAAAACTGGTTCATTAGTTCTCAAAGAAAGTTGTAAAGATTTATAACGATAATAAGTTTTTTTTTTATCGAGATTTGAATCCCGAGCCTTACATATATTTTTAATCATCTTTATTAATTGAGTTAAACTCACAAAGACACTATCTGATTTAAACTCACGAGTACAATAAGTTTTTTATTTATGAAAAGAAAAAAAAATCATATGCAAATATAATCCCATTTTTAGATATAAAATAAAATGTTATTTTTTTTACAAGAAAATAAAATTTTATTTAAAATGCTATCACATACTCCAATGCCTATCATGGGAAATGTAATTGCTTGATCATACTCATACATGATGTTTTTGCTTAATCATATCTATATTTTCAATATAATATAAGAAAGGAAAATACTCAGCATCAGCAAAACTCAATTTTGCTCTTATCATCATTTTTGGAGTAAATTTAAATTGTGTCCAAAATTTATTTTTTGTGACTAAATAATGTCATGTGACTATGGTGTACTTTTTGGCACTTGGCACTTATACCAAAGTTTAGAACAAAGTGTTTTGTCGTTTAAATTCCATTCATTCCCGCTGTTTTTATCTTTTTATAAAGAACCTTTTAACATATTACTTTATTTTTTTGTCCAAAAAAAAAACATATTACTTCATTTAAAATTCAATTATTATTATCGTTATTAAATAGTGTTGTTGTTGCATGTAATAAGATTTAAGTGGAGAAGAATGAAAATAGTATTATATATTTTTTTATTAATTCTTTGTAATAAAGAGATGAAAAATTGGTTCTTAATTTTTTTATATAAAACAAAACATGATACCAACATTTATGATTGATAAATATAAAAAATATGAGATCAAGATTTATCATTGATAAAAAAAAACATATGGAAACAAGTTTTGTGACTAATAAAAATTATGATACCAAACTTTTTGACTGATAAATATAAAATAAAAAAATCACATGACCATGACTTGTTATTGATAAATATAAAAAACATAAGACTAAGATTTATGACTCATAAATATTAAAAACAAAATCTAAAAAGCTTAATGATAAATAAATAGAAGAAATAAAACACGGGACATATATGTGTAATGTAAATTATAAATATAAAAGAAAAAACACAACACCAAGATTTGTTGCTAATAAATATAAAAATAAAAATAAAAAGTAAAAGAAAAACATGTGACCAAGATTTGCGACTAAAAATATCTATATATAATAATATAAGAAATGAAAATACTTCATATAACTCAATTTTACTCTTATTTGTTTTTCTATCACATCATCATTTTTGGGTAAATTGTGTTTAAAATTTAGTTTTTGTGACCAAATGATGTCATTTGACTATGATGATCTATTTGGGGTAAACACAATTTTTATGTTAACTTTTGGGCACTTATTTCAATGTTTAGACAAAAGTGATTTGTCATTTGAATTTAATTCATTCCCACTCTTTTTCTCTTTTTATAAAAAACTTTTTAACATACTCCTTCATTTAAAATTTAATTATTATTATGCCTTAATTAAACAGTTGGTTCCTTAATTTATTTCTTGGTTTCAATTTGGTTTTATAACTATTGAAATTTTAAATTTGGTCTCATAATTATTGAAATTTTCAATTTGGTCTCTTATATTTATTTTCGTTAGTCATTTTAGTTATGTTAACTTTAACCACAAAGATGAATGAACATTATAGATGATCTGAACCTCGTTAGTTTGTTTAATTTAACCTTTTGATGGGCCAAATATCTAAATTTGATACATGCCTTTTAATTCACAGAATGAAAGGTTCTAAAAGAATTATCAATTGTTGGTAACTTGGTATGTTACACAGACTAGGCTACTATGGATTTGTCAATAAAAAGGGACTAACAGAACCACTTCCAAAAGAAATTGGAAATTTGGGGAAGCACCCAAAATTTTAAGGCAGAAAGGAACACATTATCGTCTATCTTCCGAGACTCTTGCAAGTTGTGGTCTCATTGGTCGTATTCCAGATGAAATAGGATATATATCTACAATAGCTGATTTTCTTACCAGGATTTTTTCTTAATGTTCCAAATTTGTTTATTGAGTCATGATAGTTTCAGCATTTCCATGGCCAAATAAAATTTGAAAATAAACACAAATGTAAACATAACATTATTTTAGAATAGTTGTTTTGGACTTGTGTCCCTTGTTTAATAATTAAAAAAATGAGAATAGTAGTATTCCTCCAATTTATTAATAGTAGTATACGTTTGACTTGGTCTATGTGCCTTCGGAGTCTTGGTCTTCCTCCTTCTCTCTTCTTGTTCTGTTCAGTTTTTCTTTCTTCTATATTCTCACACCTGAACAACACAATATAGTACATGGTATTTCATTCATAAAATAGTAGTGAAAGTTAATTAATCACAGTTTACAAATCAGAAGACACGTCAAGAAACATAGCATGAACAACATGGGCAGCAGGTATAGATACACAACTTTCCTACTCTTGTTTTTGTTCTACTGTTGTCCTATGATTTTGTCTTTGCTGTCTCAAAACCAAACAAACCTTGGAAGGTCCATGGTAATCAGTCTAGAAGAAGGATGGAATACTATGCAGGATGGCATCAACAACATTCTAGAAGGCTTGCCGGAGCCTCAATTCACCTCCGACGACTACATGATCCTGTATACGTATGTTTCCATTCCTTATCATATATGCTCTTTGCTTGTGTTTAGAGCCTCTTTGGATTGACTTATTTGATCTTACTTGCTGCATAAGTATTTCTGGGACTCTGTGGGAGAACTTGTGAAAACAACCTATGACATGACATAAGTTCTTTTCATCGTATTTCCATAAGCTATTTATTATAATGAAATAATTTGACTTCATTTTATCTTATGTTCTAGAAATATCTTTTACATAAGAACTTATAAGATAAGAGTTTATCCTATAAACACTTAATTGAGTTGATTCTATATTACTTTTGGCCACTGTTTTTTATTTCTTAAATTGCAATACAGGACCATCTACAGTATGTGCACTCAAAGGCCTCCTCATGAATATTCCGAACAATTGTATGAAAAGTACAAGGAAACATTTGAAGAGTACATCAAATCAACGGTGAGTAACACAACGCATTTACACATTTGGCTATCATAATCTTGCATAGTGCATTACTGCTAAACGTGAAGAAGAAAGAGTTATTTGTTTAATAGGAATTTCTTGTACAGTTTTAGAAACAAAGGATTGAATGGAAAGGGATAGAGTAAATTGGACATAGGAGCAAATTTGTAGAAGCAAAATATTTTTCTTTTCCTTCTTTCTTGTAAAGAAGAAAATTGAAACAGAGAATTAAAACTCTATTGGTACCATCTCTGCTATAGCACCAAATACCAATACCAAGCTTTTGAGCAGGAGAAACAACTTTTCCAAGGCATGTCCTTCTTAGGCATTAATTTCCTAAGACAATTATAGAATCATCAAACATTATTTAAATTGGGATCACATATCTTAGCTTCCCAAATGTATTCTTGAACTTGACTTGTATGTACCAAACATAACTGTCCAAATAATCTACAAGGGAAGTTCTGAAGCCTAAACGACTTCATCATCTATAAAGGGAAATTTTTGTAGTTGAGGACTAAGGAGTAATAATGTTTCTGACATACACATTAGCATCAGCGTGATTAAAACTAATGATTTTCTTATCACTAGGTTCTTCCATCTTTGAGAGAAAATAAAGATGAACTCTTGCTGAGAGAACTGCTCGTAAGATGGTCAAATCACAAAATTATGACTAGGTACCTCTCAAGAATTTTTCGTTATCTTGATGGATTCCATATCCCAAGAAGATGGGGACTTCCTTCTCTTGAGGAAACTGGCTTCTTATCCTTTTATCACTTGGTTGGTGATGAAATTCCTTTGAACTCTTTTTCCTAATTTTATTTTGCTTTCCCCTTTTCTCCATTTCTTAACTCTGGGGTTACTTCATTTTATTTATCTCAGGTATATGATGAGATGAATAAACAAGTAATGGATACAATATTAGCTATGGTATTTTCTGTTTTCCATTTCTATGTTATTTATAAACAGTTTATTTCTCAGTTCATTATAATTATTGATGGAAACTTGTTAGGGTTCACAAGCCAAGAGATGCTAGACTATGTTTGTCAACTAATCTAATACTGGTGTTACACTTTAATTGGAAAAAAAAACGGTTTCTCTGTAATATCTCTTTTATCTTTATTTTCCAATGTCCAGATTGATCGGAAACTCGCAGGAGAGCCTATTGATCAAACATTGGTTAATAACGCATTGGCTTTCTACTCCGAGATTGGAGAAAGCACAAGAAAGAACGATCCAAAACACTTTGCAGAAACAATGATTAAAGAAAAATCCAAGTTATATTATGACGAGGCATCAAATTGGATAGCAAGGTCTACGATCATCGTTAACACACCAAAGGTGGTTTCATAAGAATTTGCTCGTTAATGAAACAAATTGAATGTATGCAATATATATGTATGACTATAGTTTAAGAATTCTAGTATTTTTTGTATTCCAATCAAACAATGTATCTAATTTTTTAAAAATAGGCTGAGATGTTAACATCAATTGCAGGTAGAGAAAATGCACGACAGTCCTACGATTTCATCAAAGAAAATCAACTTGATAAGCTCAGATGGGGATGTGTTTGAAGTTGACTATGATGTCGCACTTATGTCAAAAACAATTGAGGATGCTATTGAGACGAGTCCTACTGGTGATGCTAATAGCATTTCTCTTTCTTTAGTGAGTAGCAAAACATTGACCAAGGTCATTCAGTACTGCGAAAAGCACAGCAGCGCGCAGATCTCGGATGTTGATCTCAAGGATTGGGATGTTGAATTCGTCAATGTTCACTATACAACTTTGTTTGATCTATTTTTATCTTCAAACTACATGAACATCAACAGTCTGTATAACCTGGTAGGTGGTAAAATAGGAGACATGATAAAAGGAAAGACAGCAGGTGAAATTGCGCAGTTATTTGACATTAAAGATGTCTGTACACAGGAAGAGGAAAACCAGTAGAGTCTTGAAATTTTCAGCAAAAAAATATACCTCAAGTTTATTTCATGTTTTGTTTATCATTTAATCTTCAATGCCTCTTTGTTTGTTGGAGAGAATATAACATGTTGTGTAGTATTTCAGATCATTACCATGCACTGGTTTAACTGGCCATATCTCTGCATTTGATTCCACCCTTTTGTATTCTCAACTATTATGCACAGCTAGCCTACTTTGGCAAAACCAAATAAAATAAAGAGGTTATGGAATAAAGCAAACCCTCATATTATTTGGAATTTGTGTCAATTTAAGAATCTCCAAATTAGTCCATTTTGTCAGAGAATGAGATATATATTTGATACTTTGTGTTAGCTTGTATTTGTCATAGCTCAAGAATCATTGGGGTTTAGTTATTTTCGTATGTGTTTCAAATTCTTATTGGTGTGTAGAGGTCAACTTTTAGAAAGAAAAATATTCTTGCTTAGCATCTTTTGCTGCATATGGTATTATTTTTTTTATCTGGAACTAACTTTAATTAGAAATGATATGCATATCACTATTATACACAATGCACATCTTTGTGAAGTTCTACATGTATAAATGAGGATTTTTGGCCATGAGATTAAAGGACTAGACATGTATTAAGATGCTTGTTCGGGGTGCAGCTCTTTAAGTTGATAGAAAGGACGGTCTGTTTTTTAGAGATGGTTGAAAACATCATATATATGCCTTATTCTCTCTGTTCATATTTATTTGGATAATGAATGCTTCTTCATGTGAAAAGTACTTGAATAATGTCCTATTTGGATAATGAATGCCCTATTTGGATAATGCTTCTGAATTATTTTCCTTTGTGCTGAATGTTGATGCTATCAACTTTGAGAGGGTTTCCGTGGTAGGCCAAAGTCAAAAGTACATATGGTTGTTTAACTTCTTGCGTGTGTTTTTATTCTCCTATTAAAAATAGTCTCTTAAGATACTTAGAATAATGAGTACTAATATGATGACTCGGCTAGTTTTAGGGTTAGGGGATAGTATTGAGTAGGTTAGGGTTCATTTTATTATGAGTATGCACAAGATTATATAAGCATTGTATGCCTTATTATGAGAATGAATGAAAAATATAATGAATTTCCTTTCTTTTATCTCTAATTTCTCTCTCTAATTCCTGGAGTGTGATCCCTACTCGAATTGGGTCATATCATAGTCATTTTAATTTTGGGTTAATAGTGTTTTACCCCCTGTAATATATGTCATTTCTGGTTTTATATCCTGTAAAAAAAATTGATTTACCCCTGTAAAAAAATTTGTTTTGATTTACCTCCAAATAAGTCATTCAAAAACCAATTTTTTATTTTTTTTCTTCAGAAATTGAAACAATTTTTTTTATAGGGGGTAAATAAAAAAAAATTACAGGATGTAAAATCGGAACAGACATATATTACAGGGGCGGTAAAGCATCATTATCCCTTTAATTTTTGAATGTGTAATAAGTAGTCATAATAGTTTATTAATGTATCAAAATTTTAAAATAGTCTCCGATTGTACATATATTATTTAAAATAATATTTTACGTTAAAATGTTTTGTTAATATTATCATATTTGTTCCTCAATATACCTACTTATTGTCATCGTAGTTTTAAAAATCGGATCGGTTATCGACCCGACAAGATCATTGTGTTAATGATCGGACCACTGAATCATTGATTAAACCGCATAACTGAACCAGATTAAACCGGATAACTCGGTCATAAAACTCGAACTCTATAAACAACATATATCCATATTAATTCTTGTTTGGCTTAAATGTGAAATTCGTCCTTGCAAATATAAACAGTTTTGGTTTTGTTCCTTCTAAAAAAAATCACCCTTGCAAATTATTCCGTCTTTTAAAAAAGTCATTGGGCCCACTTTTTGGTTGATTTGGCATGGCTTTGGCAACATGACAGCTGTTGACTGTGCAAATTTTGCCACGTGGTGATTATATGGCATGCCACATAATCAAAAACCTGAAAAATATTTTTAAAATTCTGAAAATTGTTTTTAAAATTTAAAAATAAAAACTGAAAATAAATTTAAAAAAATAAATATATTATAAAAAAATTCAATTTTTTTTCTGATTGTATCATTTTTAAAAATACATTTTTTTTGTAATATGAAAAAAAAATCAAAAATTAGATTTTTTTTTTTTAAATCTAGATATAAATGTTTGAAAACTAAAGTATCAAAATAAATTTTTTAAAAATTATATAAACTGAAAATTTAAAATTTTTGAAAATATAATTGTCAGTATATTTAAAAAAAAAATAATATCTAATTTTCAAAAAAAAAAATTCCAATTTTATTTTCAAAAATTATAATTTTGATAGTTTTTTCGAGATACTTTAAAATTTTTAAAAAATATTTTAATTATTTTATTACGTGGGCTGCCCCATGGCAAAAGATGCATAATTAGCAACTGCCACGTGGATGGAAACATGCCAAATCAACGAAAAAGTGGACCCATGGAATTTTTTAAAAGACATGATATTTTGCAAGGGTGTTTTTGAAAAAAAAATTACATGGACCAAAACCAAAAACTGACTGTATTTGCAAGGACGAGTTTCATATTTACGCCTTCTTGTTTTAACCCTAGATAATTAAAAATGGATTAATGTGGATCTCATGCTTTTAAACCTCTCTCACTCTCTCTCTCTCTTCCATTTTTGCAAGGATTAACGTGGGTTGGCGGTGAAGGGACGAAATATGGCGGAGGAAAAAGCCATGACCCGTCGGTTTTGAAAAACCAGCAAGTCACCGATTTTTCTCATTTTGACAGAGTTATATCGATTCTCACCGATCTGATTGCATGTCTGGTCCAATAACCAGACCAGACCGGTTACCCCTCTGGTTCCCGATCTAGTCTGATTTTTAAACTATGATCGTCATATCAATCTTTATAAGTACTTACTTGTTGTCATATCACTCTCTAAAAGAAAAAGAGTTTATTGTGTCAGCATGAATGACTATTTTAATGTCAAATACTATTTTGGCTAAGAAATGCACAATCAGAAATGATTTTGAATTTCAATAAAATGATAGATTGTTGTGACTCGTTACACATTATGAACCAAAATAATTCTTAATCTTACATCAAATACTAAAATACGATAGTACAACCCATTCAAAAAACTAAAATAATGAGAATAAGTGACATTCTTCATTCTCATTTTGAAATTAACATTAAAATTTCAAAACTAATTCAAACTACTTGTAGAGTATTTCTGTAGACTCGTAAATCTAGTATTTCTAAAAGAGCTCTTATTACTTTGAAACATATTTGTTTGCCTAAATCAACTGGTGGATGGAATGTTATAATTTTGAAGTGCTGGAATCAAGTTGCGCTCATGAAAGTACCTTCACACACTTCATGGGTAGTGAAAAAAGTTTTAAAACAACACTTTGATTTTATAGGTTAATTGAAGAAAAATGACATATAATAACTATTGCTCCTCCAAAATGTTTGTTTGCTACTTGGCAGGGTAGATTGCCAACTTGTGACAGATTTAGTAAATTTGGAATACCATGTGACCTAATTATGCATTTTGTGTAAAAAGGATAATGAAACACGTTCTCATATTTTCTTTACTTGTGAGTGTTCTAAGGTAGTTTGGAATGGTGCACTATAATGGAGTAACATGAACATTAATAGTTGCAACTAGGAGTCTGTGATGCAATATATTCAAAGTCGATGCAAGAGGAACAATGATAATCATTGTAAGATAATGAAATGCTTGTCTTTCTCATTACTGAATGGAATGTATATATACAAGTGTAGGTCAACTATTTAATTATGTTACAACATAATTACAGGAAAATCATTAAAAGCTAATCATGGAAAATATTCTATTCTATCAATCATCAAATGTGTATAATAGTTTTGAGTGTAACTCAATATATGATTTAGAAAGAAACAAATATGCTAGGATCTTTTAGAACAATCATCAGTCAGATCAAGAGCTCCTTAACCAAATCAAAAAGATTGTTTACATTAGAGGTTTGAAAACTAAATAGATGAATAACCTAATGTTAAGATTGTAAGGTCCTAGGCTATTCTTGTTTTGTTTGAGCTTAGCTCTTTTTTTTTAGTTCTTTATGCAATGTAGTTTGTAATAATTGTTTTTTATTAATAAAAGTCGTCTCTATTTACCAAAAAAATATATTAATCTTTTAGCACAACCAACTGAGCTACACGTGTTAAACTGTCGATTAAAAGATCCTAAGATGTTCCTTTAAAGCTATGTCAATATACTCCTTTTTCCTTAAAAAAAAAAAAAACTATGTCAATATACTCCTTTTGGTGTGTAGGAATAAAATAAATTAGAAGTGGTGCGAAAATAATTATATTTTTTGTGTGTGTTTATATACAAACTAGAGTTCAGAGAGACAC
>Ga0209282_1002902_pt1 | contig 10080 bp, 5 predicted proteins | sample Mtrugardesep15_FD_187529 | JGI IMG/M metagenome (GOLD analysis project Ga0209282, IMG submission 187529) | Root nodule microbial communities of legume samples collected from California, USA - M. trunc garden sep15 (SPAdes) (version 2) | ecosystem: Host-associated > Plants > Roots > Nodule...
CAAAAAATAACTTTTTAGATTCATTGAATGACTAATGTACATGGTCTATAAATGTGACTAGATACATTAATTATTTAATGAATCTAAAAAGTTGGTTTTTGCTTATAAATGTGACCGGAGGGAGTATTTCTTAAGCTTGTAATTCAAAGAAACGAACCTTTTCCTCTATCATATATATGAATCCCTTTTGGCTATGTCTGGTACGTCATATTTTTGGGTGCATGACAAAAAAAAGACCTATTTGGTAATTGTCTTTACCCGTAATATTTTATCTAAAATTCGTTTTTACCCTCTAGTGTGTTTTGATTTACTTATTTTGTTTGTGTTCATTTTTGCACCTCAGTGTAGCCATGAAAAGAAAAAAGGGTTCAATAACTCTTGTTAGGGCTAGCCGAAGATGCAATAAAGCAAAAGAGAGAGTTGATGAGGCAGAAAGTCATGAACTTTTTCCATACTTTGATAATCTTCCATCTCACATCACCACCCACATTTTGCTTCAACTTCCCATTAAATCTCTTCTCATTTGTAAATGTGTGTGCAAGATTTGGAAAACAATGATTTCTGAACCACATTTTGCTAAATTGCACTTTGAGCAATCACAAATTTGTCTCATGATTCGGACACTTGACTGTAGACTAGTGACAAGAACCGTGTACCTTCTTGAGTGTGATCCTGAAAAGTTTGAGATTGGAAGCAACAATCATGTCAAGCTTGCGCCTTTATTTAAGCTTCCTCTTCGTGATGCCAAATCATATAGGGAGAAGATCAGGAATAAACCCAAGCGCCCTATTTGTGTTGCGAGATTAGCTTTGGAGAAAAATGGAGAGAATGGTAATGGGGATAGTCAAAGGCTTGATATTGATTTCAAGCCATATTATGATAAGTTTGGTGTTGTGAATTCTTGCAATGGCTTGCTTTGTTTGTGTTGCCCATTTGAGGGACCCCCTTTATTGATTTGCAACCCAGTCACTGGCGAGTTTATAAGACTTCCTGAAGCTACTATTAACACTCATGATAAGAGAAGTCGGCTAAATATGCTGGGACAAGTTGGTTTTGGTTTCCAACCTAAAACTAATGAATATAAGGTGATAAGAATTTGGAGGAGAGATGTTAAACGTGCCAATCGCTTGACGTCTGAGCGAACTACAATCCTTGAGATAAACACACTTGGAACACCATCATGGAGAAACGCTGATGTGGATCCTCAAATTTCTATTGGATCAGATTTGAGGCTTTGTTATCCCACTTGTGTTAATAGCGCGATTCATTGGATCAGATTTAGGGGTCAAGAAAGGTCTATATTGTGTTTCTGTTTAGAAAATGAGAGGTTGCAATCATTTCCTTCTCCTCCAGTGTTTCAAAATTATATGAATGGATTTCGTCATAACGAGAGTATGCACATGGGAGAATTAAGGGGATTACTTTACATTTGTGATACATCTTCTTTCCGTTATTTTGCAATGTGGGTTATGAATGAATATGGCATTGGAAAATCATGGACTAAGGTTTACAACATTGATACTTTCGTCGGTCCTCCTGACAGTCATTTGAGCAGACCTGGTTTGCAGCATTATGGTTTTTGTTGGCCGGTAAATCCCGCAATATTGTTATATAAATCCCGCAATTGTCTTTACTACTATGAACCCGAGAAACATGGTTTCAAAGTTTTTCAAATTCACGGCACTTCTTCCGAATTTGTTGAAATAATTCCACATGTTCCAAGTCTAATCTCATTGAAGGATGTCGTGAAAGGAGACAATATTGAGGTGTTGAATATCCACTCAAGGCAAGAATGTAGCTTCTAACATTTTATTTTGATCGAGAAATTGAATTTGATGCTCCCTAAGAAATCATACAAACCCCGTCCCCTAAATATATATTTGAGGTTCCTAAGTTACCACTTATATGTTAACTTCCTATTTTGGCATTTTGTTTGGAGAAAGAAAGACTTGTTACTTATGATCTTCTCTCTTAAGGTTGTGATGTTTCCTCAATCATTTGCTTTTACAACTAATCTATTGTATTGTTTATATTTGTTATACTTTTAGTCCCTCATATTGTTTTAATTGATATTGGTGTGCAAATGTCAAATTGCAAGAAGAAAATGAAGTTCTTTCCTTGTTACAACAAATTGTTTGAGATTTGGAATTACACGTTCTTCATCGTCTTATGGTGACTTGATTAATAATATATTTTCCTCAATCTGATGGTGAAGAATTCGGTGATGAGCTCATATCTGAAGAAAAGTACGTCTCTTTTCACTTTGATGGGATTATTCAGACATGTTTTCCCAGTCAATTTGTTGTATTGTATGTGAGTAGGCACAAGTCCCTTTTGTTCAACTTTTACCATTCTATACTCTTAAGTGGTTCAAGAGTTTGGCAACATAGCATATAAGCTACCTAGTAATTTTTATCATTTTGCCCAATTGTAATTTTTTTTTAATTTCATTATTATGCTTTAAGTGAATTTCATTATATTTCACACTCTTTAATGTACAATATTAGTATTATTATTTATTTAAGTCCATTTAGTTTTATGTCCTGTTGCCGCGTTCATCTAGTTCAAATTGACAAATCAATTTTAATTTTAATCTTTTATTACAAAGTTAATCAACGACTTAAACGACAGCTTGTACACTAAAATAATTATGCATCTCATCATTTTGTTTGTAGCAAAATTCAATATAAATAAAAACGTCTTCAAAAATCATAAATTATAGTTTTGATTGTTTTTAAGGGAACAATAGTTTCCACATAGATCAGATTAACCTGAGTCATTCATGAACTATTTGAGCTTGAGTAGTTAAATACTCTTTCAAGTTTGTTTAATAAGTAAACAAACTCAAACATAAGATTTAGCTCAATTAATTAAATGGCTCAAGAACAAGCTCATTGACTCCATGTTAAAATATTTAATCTAAGATAGTAAAAGTAGCTCGGTAAACTTGGGTTTTGCAGGTAACAAAAGAAGACATTGAGAAAAATAACAGCTTGAATCTAAATCTAAATATATTTCATATAACAATTATTTGTAGAATTCTTTTTTTTCCTTTTTCTTTTCCATTTTGGGTAGAATAGAAGAATTTTATTTATAGTTACACATTACATGTTATGGCACAAGTAAATCCACAAAACCCTGAAACTTAAAAATGATGTACACTGATGGAAACTCTCAACTTTGATACCTGAAGCCAATCCAAGCAGGGTCTATACACTCTATGAAACACTTCTTGACACAGTCCTCTAGACTAAGCTTTTAACACAATCCTTTGCGAGACGACGCCATATTCAATATAATTTAAGTTTCAGAGTTCCATAGAATGGCCAGAGTGCAAAATCTGCAGAATATTTATCACAATGGCTTCAACACAATCTGCACAGGAGATCGTCTTAAAAGGGAACTCCACCACTCTCGCATTTGAACTATCTTCGCCTCTGAAACACATACAACCTAGATCCTTCGATGACGTTGAGTTGGGCTTGTCACGTTTCGAGAACCAATGCTTGCAGTTCTTAAAAGTCTCCTGAATTCTGGTAAGCTGATCTTTCCATCTTTGTCAATATCGGCTTCCTCGAGCAGAGGATCGATGGAACCTCTCATACCAGTATGCTAAAAAAGTAAAAAGAAAACTATATTAGCTGCAGAAAATATGTATTTGATGTTGAAAAGATTACTTTACAAAACGAGTGAATCACCACTTTGTTCCCTTGAAATTGTAGAGATCGGACAATTTAGTCTTTGGTATTAACAAAAATTAGAATTAACTGAATTTTTTCAATCACATTAATCCTTTCAAGACTATTTTAAGGATTAGTTTAACGGACTCAATAATTAATGTCATCAAGAACTTCCAATTTCAAAGATTATTTTGAAATTTCATCATTTTCAGAGACTATATTGTTTGGCACCTACAATTTCAGGGCTTAAAATGGCAAAATCACGCTAAGTTGGGCATTCACTCTTTCACAACATATATATAGAGCTAACGCGGAGTAGATTTTCTAGTTGTGCTCAAACACCCCCTCACCTCATAATAACACAAACATTGACAAGGGGTACAAAAATCTAGTAGTACATTACAGGAGAACCGCTTTTAATAATCATAGGGAGGGATTTTATCATAAAAACTGTTCAGGGAGAATGAGAAAGATAAGAAACCAACCATTCTGAGTTCCTCTGGAGTAATATAGCCATCCTTGTCTATGTCAAATTTCTCGAAAGCAGCCTGTGACCGTTGCTGCCACTTGTCGGAGTCATGTTCCTCCAATTGATGCACATGTAAAGTAGCTGCTACAAACTCGGTGAAATCTACTAATCCATCTGTGTTGCTGTCAATCTGCAAGCCCACAAGAATGTGCAGATGAGTGATTATGGGAAGTAACATTTATTGTTATTAAATCTATATTTTTAATAAAATATGAGAATAATATCATGAAACACCAACAAACTTTCTTCCAAATTTTAAAAGTGGAATAAGGGATGATAAGTGGTTGACAAATCTGGATGGTGCCTGCAAAGGATATCAAATACTAACCGCTTGCAATATCTCTAATACACGGGAATCTTTCAACTTCCACGGCAGATCTTTAGCAAGAGCCTGCAAAATCTTCACTTTAGACCAATGCAGGGAATACTAAATTACGGGGGTTAAGTAATCACTAACAGAAAGGTGGTGTGTTTTGATTTATGGGTTACCTGTCTCATCTCTTCAAGACTAATAGCACCATTTTTGTCCACGTCTATTGCATCAAACTGATCTTTTAGATCAGACAACTCACCTTCGTTGAGTGTGCTAGCCAATGCCTGCAAGATAACCAAGTAACCAGAAAATCAACATCAAACAAGTTCAGTGCCTTCTAGCCTGCAAAGCCTTGAGTTGAATTAATGTGTCTTCTTACCCTCAATGCAAATTGTTTCAATCGACTATACTTCACAAACTGCCGCATGTTGTTCAGGACAGATATATCAATTGGAATCTCGGATGCCTCTCCTCCTTCTCTAACCCATGGATGTGCTGTAAATATCAGGAATCATCAGTACAACTAAACATTAGGATATATAGCTTTATTTAAAATGTGTTTTGAAAAGTAAATGAAAATTTTATACATTTAGAATATGGTTGTGTTTAAGTCTGAGTTCTTTATTAGATTAAGAAAACTCTTAAGGAAAAATCATTTAGAATGATTCCCAAATCTGAAAGAACCAAAATTCTATTAGAAAAAACTACTGCATTAATTATGCAAAGCAAACCACTCAAATCTGAATGAACCAAAATTCTATTAGAAAAAACTACGGCATTAATTATGCAAAGCAAATCAAGTGTGGCTGAACAATTACATAAAGAATTGAGCTGCATGTAAGGATGCTTAGGCATGTGTTAATTTCAAAAATGACTACCAAAGTACCCTTTATCCCTTTTAGATAACCGGTTTTTCTACTTTTAAACCTACTTTTTGAATGTTGCATACTTAGCTATTTTTAAAAAGGTAAGACTCTGTCTTACACTATATAATAATATACACAATTTTCAGTCTAGTTCGTCATTAAGTATTATTGAACACCCTAAATTTGAAGCAGCGACGAATGTAATTATTTTTAGGAAAGGAAACTAGATAATGTGATAAACAGCCTTCTCATAATAAGAAATAAGTTGGAAACATACATAGAGCCTGAGCAGCCGTTAATCTTGCCCGAGGATCTTTTACCAACAATTTCTTCACAAAATCTTTTGCAGCATTACTTATGGTTGGCCATGGTTTCCGCCGGAAATCAGGCTTGTTCCGTAAGACCTGCATATGATGTGATCACAAAATATTAATTCATGTCCTTTAAAGGAAACAAAGACTTATTCATGTCCTTAAAAAAATAGATAGAAAATCCAACATAACAAACAGAAAATTCAGAATGCCATAATAATTAAGTTACCTCCTTGAAGATACCATCCTCAGTCTTATCCCAAAATGGCCGTCTCCCACAAAGCAATATGTATGTAATCACACCAATACTCCATACATCTGATTCAGGGCCTGACTTCCGTTTCAACACTTCTGGTGCAACATAGTAAGCACTTCCAACAATATCTTGAAACCTCTTTCCTGAAGATTCATTTTCAAAGAGATAGAACTAGAACTCTTAAATAAAGATTGCAAGAACATGTCTAATACATAAGGGCATAAAAATGAAACAAATCAATCAAATGATTAACGTAAATAGTTTTCCTCACCAGGTTTTATGAAATCAGACAAACCAAAATCAGTGGCCTTCAAAGCTGAATCTTCTTTGTTTGATTTGAAAAGAAAATTCTGCATGCACAGATAAAATAAAAAAGAATTTAATATCTAGCAGCATAACTCCGTATTGCTTAAATATTCCAGTGAACTTGACCTCACCTCTGGCTTCATGTCGCGATGTACCAAACCATGTAAATGACACTGAGCTGCAACCTTCAGCATCTGCCTTACAACCACGGCGGCATCTTTTTCAGTATAACGGCTGTCCTTTCTGTAAAAGAAGAGGTAGAAAAAGTAAGTTCCGAGTACAAGGAAAAAACAAATTGCTGATCTTGGTTCCAAAAACTTGTAGAGTTATAGACATGCTGTAGAGCCAACTAGTAAAGGGAAAAATCAATTACATCCAAGATCAAACGAAACTTACTTGTTCAGTATCCGGTCTAGTAGTTCTCCACCTTCGCATAACCTAATAAGGTAAATTGTCAAGCAGTTTACTTAATAGACGTATATATAATGGAACAAAACGACAGATATAATAAAGACAACAAAAACAATTTGATAAATTAGCCACCAAAAGATAAATCCAGTATTTATTGCAGTCAAATACTGTTTGGAATATATCAACACAATGAAACAACATAAAAATAAAGAAAATAGCGGGAAAAAATTAACTTACTCCATAACTATGTACACATATGAATCATCATCAAAAGCGTTATAGAACTGAACCACATTTTCATGGCCTGTAAGTTCTTTCAATATCTTGACCTCTCTTTTTACATCCTCAACTGCTATAGGGAGAACCATCTGCCACAAAAGTCAAGGATTGATTCATAAAACCTCTTGTGTGTAAACAAAGCAGAGCAAAAACAACAAGAAATTACTAGAAAGAGCTCTAGTATATAGGAACTTAAAACTCAGATTACACATTCATTTAAAAACAAATAGCAGGCACTACATCACTACCCCCAGATCTGAAATGACTCAACCAATCTTTTACTTAAACTCAGATTATTCTATTTAGCATTAATAAACACTATCATAAGTAACCGTCCTCAAAGGATGCTACAGCTGATGAACCCAATGGCGGGAGAGACTGGAAAAAAGAAAATGGAATAAAAGGAGAGGGGAGGGTCTTTGGTTTTCAATTGTGGCCAGCAACCGCAAGTACGATCAAGTTTTGGAGGACTCCTTAACCACATCACAACAATAATTGCATCTGCACCAACCACATTTATTCATAATTTCCCAAAACGTCATATAACGTAAAAGTTTTGGAGGTCTCCTTAACCACATCGCGACAACAATTTCATCTGCCTCTACCACGTTTATTCATAATTTCCCACAACGTCAAATATTGCAACAAAACCACAATTAAAAACCATATTACAATCAAATGGCTTGATATACAAGTTACATAACAAGTCAAGCTTGTTATGCCCAGTTACAAATGACTTCAACCACCAATAATTTGAGCAAAGTTTAAGTCAACACCAACCAAAAAAAAAACATAGATGCAGTATGAATCATCAGACATTGCAAAAACACCCCTTTACAATTAACTTGACAAAACAATCAAACAAATGAAAATGAAACTCATCTATAACCTTATCTTATAATCCCAAAAATCCTAAAAATCCAAAAACATAACAAAAATTGATCAATCTCCATCACAAAAACAAAATCTCATGAATTCTCCCAAACCCATCAACCAAAACCAATAACAAAATCACAATATTGATCTGCATATCAAAAAAACATCATTTTTTTCTTCCTACGAATCGAAACAACAAGAGCTGAATCTATCTCACTGATAAAAACAACAATACCTTAGCTTTCTCGAGTCGCTTAACGGCGACACGATCTCCATTAGATTTATCAACACCAACATAAGTATAACCAAATTGTCCATGACCCAACAACTTCCCAAGAGAAAATCTCTTATCAAAATCTTTCTCATACCCAAAATCCGTTCTTTTTCCACAAGGAACATGTCTAGAACCTGTTTTCTCTTTCAACCTATGATGTTGATGATGATTCTTCTTCTGGGCTGTTTCATCTTTACGTCTCCGTGCTGTTTGTTTCTGCGCCGCCGCCGCTCCTGTTGTCGTCACCGTAACGTTTTCCGTCGTCGTTGTCGTATTCCGTTTACGGTTATCATTGTTTGTGGTGTTGCTGTTAGAACCACTAACAACCTTTGTAGAAGAAAAACATATACCCATGATGTTATTATTGTGTTCTGTTTAAAAATTGAAAATGATAATTAAGAAAATTTGAAAAAAATGATCATTGATTTAGAAATAGAAATGAAGAAAGCGTGTGAGATGATTGAGATTGAGAAGAAGGAAGGAATGTGGCAGGAACGACGAAGAAGGGAAGAAGGAGAAGGTGGCGATGATGGTCAAAAGAGACTTTTTTCAACATTGAAATCAAGAGAGAGAAAATATGATTATGATTAAAGAAAGTTAATTAAGAAGAATTAACAATGTTTTAATTAAATAAGTACTAATATACTATCATTGTATTATGATGATGATGGTAATAACAAAAACTAAAACAGAAATGAGTTGCCAAAAATGATTTAATTAGTGTGTAATATGTGTTTTTTTAATTTTCAAACTTAGTTGTCATATTCTCCTCATGTTTGTTTTAAGGTAATTACAGAAATGTTATACTAAGAAAGTTTGTTATTTTCCAATCAAAATAAAGAAAACAAAGTCAAGTTTGTTATTTTGAGAACAACATATATGACAAGATAACAACTCTTATTTTCTAGCTATTAACTTTTGTTAAGGATGAGTTAAAAAGATAGTTTAGTGGTACTATTTTGTATGTTTTGAGTTGATCGATTACGTAGAAGATGACATATTCTATTTTTTTTTTTCAATGTTTCAAGAGCGTAGATGTTTGATATTCAACTTTATTTAACATTTAATAGTGTTTACTATTTTTTTTCATCTAACTTATGAGTCGATGTTATCTTTGGTAACAAGTCATTAATATCATCATGAACTGATATATCTTCGGTTCAAGTCATTAATGTAATTGTCGCAAAACAATATTTTTGCTATGTACCATGTGTAGAGTTTATGGAAACATCCTAACTTGCATATCTAAGAAAGAAAAGTTTCTTCATGGAACACAATTTAGGACTGGAATAGTGTTCAAAACTCTAAACATCAACCTTATAAGTTACAAGGCATGATCAAGCAACGATACTCCAATCTTGTTACCACCATAAGCATACTAATTCAAGTATGTACAATGTGAATACAAGCTTGTATTATGAATGGAAATGATATATTTCAAATTGTGATGTATTATGAAGAGATTTAATGAATCAAGTTGCTCATCAATGAAGAGTAGTCAGATTTATAGTTAGTCCCTGAATATTTTTTACCATTCTTCTTTATGTACTGGTCTTTTGATTATTAATGAAGAAAAAAACTGTTTGTTCTGTAAAAAGAAAATAGGTTTGATTTTGTTTTTGGGTAAAAGCAAAGATGAGATGATTAAGTTAAAACTTGTGGTATTTGGTTTCTTCTCTTTTTTAAGTATAGTAACAATAATGAAGTTTGATCTTTGAGATTTACTTACCTTGTATGATTTGCAATACATTTTTTAATGTTATGATTGAACTGTTATATTTGACTCAAAATATTCACAAATTAAATAAAATTAGTTTGAATATTCTTTAGCATGAATTACAAAAAATAATCAATTTCATTCTTTATAGATAGATAGAGAGACTACGAGGCCCTAAACTTAAGATATTATGAGGGGAAAAATAAAATTTATTTTTAAATTAACCTTTTTTTACAATTTCTAAATTACTTTTTTTTTTTTA
>Ga0209282_1002903_pt1 | contig 10079 bp, 5 predicted proteins | sample Mtrugardesep15_FD_187529 | JGI IMG/M metagenome (GOLD analysis project Ga0209282, IMG submission 187529) | Root nodule microbial communities of legume samples collected from California, USA - M. trunc garden sep15 (SPAdes) (version 2) | ecosystem: Host-associated > Plants > Roots > Nodule...
AATAATTTTTTTTTTTGTAAGTGTGTTAATGGGCTTTTGGGTTGGGCGTAATGTGCAAAAATTATCGATCGAGCCCGGGCGACCGCCCGGGGTCGCCGGGCGGTGAAACCGCCCCTGAATGCCTGCAGTGCCAGTTTCCTGTAAGAGGAAATATAAGCAGATTCAGTAATTTACATCAATTCATTTGTTGAGAGGATTAAATAAAATAGAAGGCGTTAGATCAAAGTAGATGGTTTAAGAATAATATTATTTTTAAAACCGCAAGTCACCATTTTCCCCCTTCATCCATGAGAACAAGGTCCATCATTCTCTGTTCTAATGGAAAAGTGCATCTCATAAATGTTAATAATACCACAATTTCAGTAATTTTTCCTTTACCCTCTTTTATGATTGACAGAGACGGTACAGGACTAAACCTAAAGGGAAAAATGTAAAATAAAACAATAGAAAACTGTGCATAGTGGATATAGTTACGGGGTGTTCTCTTGAAATGTGAGTGGTGGGCTCTTGGTGGCTGTGCTTGTGATTGTGAATCTGGTTGGGTTATTGGAGCAAAACCATGTTCTACTATAACCGTGATTTTTTAACGTAACCAGACCACCTTGGCCCAACCACAAGAAGTAGAACACCAATGCGAGACCCACCATTCTGACAACTCTAGTTTTTTGAATGAAAATCTATCATTACCGTTCAGACAACTTTTTTACTGAAGATTTCTCTATTGTTACACTTACATATTTCTGTATCATGTAATCTGTGAATCCTTGTTGATGCTTTAGTTGGTCCATGATATATATTTTAAATTTTTTTAATCTTGAAACAGGGTTGTGAAGTGACAATGAAGGAGCTCGACACCCTTTTGTCACTCCTTGCTGAGAAGAAAAGAAAAATGGAACAAGAAGAAGCTGAGAGAAATATGCAAATATTGTTAGATTTCTTGCATTGCTTACGCAAGCAAAAAGTTGATGAGTTGAAGGAGGTGCGCTGGATGCAGTCTATCTATTTTATTTTTGACTAAATTACTACTCATTAACAATGAGTCTATTTGGTTTTTGAAAACTATGTAAATCTTTTTGTAATATAAAAACAGGAATTAAAACATAGCACATACATTTTCTCAAACCAAATAGGTCCTTACTCCTTATGTTTCCATTTTTTTCTTTCCTCTATTTGTAGGCGGTTTTTTTTGTTGTACTAGACAAGTTTTTTTGTTACATACATATATTGCTACTTATTGCAATCAATTGGTGTTTCATACATAGGTGCAAACTGATCTCCAGTTCATAAAGGAGGACATTGGGGCTGTGGAGAAGCATAGAATGGACTTGTATCGTGCTCGGGACCGGTACTCTGTGAAGTTGCGGATGCTTGATGATTCTGGTGGAAGAAAATCATGGCATTCATCAATGGACAAGAATAGCAGTGGCCTTGCATCTAGTCCTTTAAATATTCGAGGAGGTTTGTCTTCAGGGAGCCATACTAAGAAAAATGATGGAAAGTCTCAAATCAGCTCCCATGGGCATGGAATCCAGAGAAGAGATCCCATCAGTGGATCAGATTCACAGTATATAAATCAATCGGGCCTTGCTCTAGTTAGAAAGAAGAGGGTGCATACACAGGTATTTCTGGTTTAATTTTCTGTTCTTGAATTTTTTAATTTTTACTTGCGTTGGTTTTTGAAATTTTAATGGATGTTTAGAAAAGCTTTGTGCCAACAAATAAGTGTTCATTGACAGGACATACTTAATATTTCTGGGGAAATATAAGATGTTAGCGTTTGATTTTATCTGAACATTTTTTCTTTATACCATCAATAGCAATTCTAGGTTTGAATGAATCTCGTTGAAATGTGCACTTATGCTACCTACAATACTATTAGTTAACTAAACATTTCGTTGTGGTCAATTCTATTTTTAGGTTGCCACAAGCTTGAGGATTGATGTAGCTGTAGCACATCTTAGGAGAGCCTTAGATTTAACTCCCTAACTGTTTGATTTTACTAACAGAGCTTAGGAAGACAGCAACAAATTTAGGACGTGTGAAGGCTGAAATAAGTTAATAGACATTATAATAAGTAGAAAATATTGGTTTTTTCAAGTTTATTATAGCCTTTTGTTGAAGTTATGTGCAGTCTTTCAAGTATAGAAAGAGGAGAATGAATACTTAGAATAGTAAAGTAACATCGATTATGTGAATAATATTTCCGATGTTATTACAAAAGACATAGTACTCATCTGTTTTTGTACTAATATGATATTCTTAACCCTAATTAAATAAGGAAAAAATAATGAAAAACCAGAAATATGAACTGATTCTAAAAGATACTCTAATATAACAATATGATTCCAAATGATACTCTAACATATAATTTCTTGAGATTCAAAGTCACAAATGAAGCTCAGCACAATATGGTACTAATTAGGAACTGCTAAAATAACCATGAAACAAAAATGCATTTAAATATAACTTTGCATATCTGAGTAGCAGATACCATGTCACTTATGAAGAGCAAAGATTTGTATCAAATTCAAAATCTGATTATGTTTTTAAGTTTCTTTGTTTCTTACTTACGCGTTCTTTATTGCCCATCAACTTGAATTTTACAAAAATTTCTGGTTTATGGTGCCTTTTATTGTTTCTATTAGTGGATTTACATCTATATACATGGTTTATTTTCTCCCTCTATGACTCCCATCTGATTTCCTTCCCTTGGTCCAGTTCAATGACCTACAAGAATGTTATCTACAAAAACGACGGCAGGCTGCAGATAAGCCCCATGGCCAACAAGAACGAGATACAAATTTCATGAGTCGAGAAGGTTATAGTGGTGGTCTTGATGATTTTCAGTCAGTCTTGACAACTTTCACACGCTACAGGTATTACTATCTGTCTTTTTGTGTTATTTGAAATATCAATTTATATATTTTTGGGATAGAAGGGAAAAGGGTCATTGCGTGGAAGAATATAGGGAGTCAAAGTTGTTAGGAATAGTTAGTGCACTTAGTTAGTTAGAGGTGTATCAATTTAATAAATGTAGAAAATATGAGTATAAATAATGTATTAAAAAAATTGCATTTTGCGTGGATTGAGCAAATGCTCTACTATATAAGGTAAAACCCTTTGTTGAAGTTATCGGATTTTAGGTAATTAAGAAGGGAATAGAATTAACAAAAGACTTCAAATTGTTAATATGGTTTGATATAATGATTTGAGGATTATGATTTGATATAAAAAGACTAAATACCAACCCTTATTTAGTCTAATACAAGACTCCTAATCTGAATTAGCTATAGGGATACAAATCATGATAATCACTAGGAAATGTGAAGATTGATAGGTAACCCCACCTGTTTTTTTGTTTTTGTTTTTTGGAGAGGATAGTAACCCCACCTGGTTAGTTGTTATAATAGTTTGATATAAAACACAATAAATACTGACCCTTATCTGTACTATAATGTTTAATGTCTAATACACAAGACATCGATTCTTCATTAAATAGGGAAGCAAATTTTGACAGAAAAATGGGAACTAATTTTAAGAGATAGTCAAAAATAAGAAACTAAACTATGAGATAATCTAAGACACCATAGGATATCATCAAAATATTATAAGTATTTTCATATCAAAACCATAGTTCTTTTTTATCAAATCATAATCATTGATAATTTCAAATCATATTCATAATTCAAAGTCTTTATTATTTCTATTCCCTCTTTATCTTAAACACTAAATTCAACATGCTTTATGAAGGGAAAACCGTTGGAGAATATTTCTTATTATTGTTCAATTTCAATCTGTCGGTAAAATCATTTTTTCCTGTTCTCAATTTCCATTTGGGATTCCTAACAATAAACATTTTCTTGAGTTAGCAATATAGAGTTATCTTTAACCTTTTTGCTTTATTGAAACAGTCGATTGAGAGTCATTGCAGAAATAAGACACGGAGATATATTTCATTCAGCCAACATCGTTTCAAGGTGAGTTATTTTATGAAATTGACCACTAAACTTTTGGTATTCATCTGGTATTTACCTCTGCAGTCATGACTTTAAAGAAATAAAGTAATCAATGTTTTTATTGCTACGTATTGTCGGCTACTGCATTATGGTTGGCCTCAAAGTCATAGTATGGTTCAACAATGGTTGTGTTCTTAGTTTAGTCTGTAGTATTTTATTTTTTCACTATTTTGTAATAATGTGTATGATAAGAGATGTACATTTGATTCTTTTTGATTGCTGAGCCAAAAGGTTTTCCTTTTCTTTTGTTGTTTACCATTTTCATTGAATTTTGGTAAGGTTTTGATACTAAGGGATTTTGGCATACAATTATACATAATGGCTGCAATTAACTTTTAATAGTTATGTTCTTCATATCTGAACATTCATTTAACTTGAAGAGTCATCATTCTTCGTCTGATCTCTTAGTTAGCAATTTCTTTTTTCGGTACACTATTGACTTCATACACTCGTATATTTTTATGGATGGATAATGAGGATTTTACATCATTATGTACGTAGATATAATAGGACATCTTAGAAGTGCAATAGGACCAACATGATTGTAATTAAGACACATGTAGATCAGGGCATCGATATCCCTACTGTGGCTTGTCTGTGTACTATTGATTTTATTGCATTGGTGAACTGTAGTGTCTGGATGAGTGTTAGTTTGTTAGTATTTAAATTGTTAATTAATACTATTTTCACTGAATACACGAATTCATCATGTGTATTGCAGCATAGAGTTTGACCGTGATGACGATTTGTTTGCTACAGCTGGAGTTTCCCGACGCATTAAAGTTTTTGATTTTTCTGCGGTAAGATGGATGACATTTACTTTTTAATTTAAATATTTTTATTTTCTTTTCTTTTGATGGGTAGGTAACATTTGTGGAATTGTCCTATTATAGAGATTATGTCGATAAATGCTTCAATGAGATAGATCCACTTATGTTAAAACATTAAATAGCCTTGTCATTTGAAACATGAAAATTTTGTGTTCATCTCTTTAATTATAGACATTAAATAGATGGGAATCTTATCAAGATTTGTGGAAGTTTATGAATAGAGATAGACACACAATTTTTACATAAAAAGAAATCTTAATATAAGAGAATCCATTCCATGCTTCAACTTTTCCTTTGGTGGCAATGGGTACTGTTCTTGTCACTTGTTATAAAATATATCACTTTCATGAATTAAGAATTAATTTTTTTTACAAGTTCTTACTTTCATCCTAACTTCACCAATCTATATCATCTTTAATTAAGCTACCAAAATCGGATTCTCAACATTTGAATGAACGTTAGTAATCCTTCAAGAGACAAATGAACTATGGAATACAAGTGATGAGTTAGAAAGATTCACTTGCTTTAAAATGAAGCATATAATATTTTATGTACTTTCATCTCGGATTTTTTTAATAGTAAGTGCACCTATATAAGCAAAGGGAGCAATCATTATCACTGCATAATATTGGTTGAACAGTTGTAATACCTTAAGCTAGGCTTTCTGATGGAGTCTAATTTAGAAAAAGATGTAATGCTGGGTTATGGGTTGGAAGATCAAAAGAAGATAATGGAGAATAGTACTTTAAGTGGATGCAATTGCTGTATTGCTTTAAGTAATCAAGAGATCCAAACCTCTCCCTAGTTCCCATTCTAATTCTCACCAATTGACTGACCTCCCTTTCAACCCCCTCTTGTTTATAGGTAACATGCCTTGTTTTTTTTCTAACTATCTCAACATAACTAACTAAGTTTCCTAACTAACAGACCTATGGGCAGATTTTGGTCAATATGTGGTTGCATGGACAGGGGGAAAATCCTCTCTGTAGAAGCTCCAAGCTCTGCAAATCACTGTAAATATTCCTTGGGTATTTAATAATATGCCGACTGGTGTTCTTCTAGTTTATAGTTTTGGAATTCTGTTTTTGATTTTATTTTTAGTTATTTAGTTCCCTACCAGGTTCACTCTTGTAATGTTGCCAAAAATTAAGAAAAATGACAATTTCGTATGTTATTGCTTTTCAGGTTGTGAATGAACCCACAGATGCTCATTGTCCTGTTGTGGAGATGACTACACGTTCAAAACTTAGTTGCTTGAGTTGGAATAAATATGCTAAGAACCAAATAGCTAGTAGTGATTATGAAGGAATTGTGACTGTTTGGGATGTGACCACTCGAAAGGTAATTGTGAACTCAAATGAACAGTTTTTCTTGTATCATCTGTTTGGGTTTTCACTGAAATTATATTGCCTGTTGTATACTTGCTATTTTGTTCAGAGTTTTTTTTTTTTGCTTATGATTATCACTTCCCTTTGGCAGAGTTTAATGGAGTATGAAGAGCATGAAAAACGTGCATGGAGTGTTGATTTTTCAAGAACGGATCCCTCTATGCTTGTATCTGGTAGTGATGATTGTAAGGTATTCATTCTATAACATTTCTTTGGAAGTTTTTTTCGCCAATTTCACTGGAATGCGTCTGTACTTTCTTTCTGATATTTCTGCTACGATGTATGTAATGTCTTTTTGTTTAATAAAGACAATTTAATATTTCCTGCACCATGAAATTAATGATAGACGAGTAATTAAATAGTAACCTTTTATAATTTTGTGTTGATTTGCATTATTGTAAGTGACTAAGCTAATTGTGGTTTCTTTCTATATTCTTTGAGTAGGTCAAAGTTTGGTGCACAAATCAGGAGGCCAGTGTTCTAAATATAGACATGAAAGCAAACATATGTTGCGTGAAGTATAATCCTGGATCTGGGAATTATATTGCAGTATGTTCCTTTTCATTCAGTTAGTACTTAGTAGAGAATTTCTTGACTTAGTTCTCTTAAACTTTGATCCCATTTGTTTATTATCTTGTACTTTATCAGTTGTCTGCCAACTCGACGCATTTCAAAGCAATATGCTTTATATTACATTATTATAACATATTCTCAAGAAATGGTTCTTCCGTAATAGCTTGTGTAGTGGTAGTTAATAGTTAATATGAAAGGTCGTATATATCCACATGATTGGCTTTCTTGTCTGCTCATATATGTCTGCTCGTATATGTATGTAGAAAATCTATTAGCAACGAAATTACAGCTCCTTGTCTGTAATAGCGCTGTGTGTTTGTTTTTATCTTCATTATCCATTTTGATTTTAGCTTGTCTTATACAGTTAAACATTTTTACAGGTTGGGTCAGCAGACCATCACATCCATTATTATGATTTGAGAAATATTAGTCGTCCAGTCCATGTTTTCAGTGGGCACAAGAAGGCTGTTTCATATGTGAAGTTTTTGTCCAACGATGAACTTGCATCAGCATCAACAGACAGTACACTGCGGTTATGGGATGTGAAGCAAAACATACCAGTGAGTAAACTTAACCAAAATAGTTTATTGCTTAGGTTTGATTATTGTTCAATTTATCCTTCATTCATTCTAAATTTAATATTTAGATTTCTGTTGCTTAGTCTAATAACAGTCTCCTTACTGGAATTTATGTGCCTACTGCCTACCAATAGTTTATTGTGAAGATATAAATATCACCAATTCTTTATTTATTGCGCTCATATCTGTACGTCTTTGTGTATGATACAGCTGTTGCTATCACTTTATTATTCGATTTTCATCTGAAACATGTCAAAAATGTTTTCAAACAATAAAAGTTGATTAAAAAAAATTTGTTTTGAATTGTGTAAATTGGAGTATTGGACTGAAGGCAGTCTAAAACCTTATAGAATATATAAATTGGAAATTTTGTACTTTAAGTTGTAATATTTTCTTTTCATTTTCATTCAAATGTGTACAGGTCCGGACTTTCAGAGGCCATGCAAATGAGAAAAACTTTGTTGGCCTTACAGTAAGTAGTGAATACATCGCATGTGGCAGTGAAAAAATGAAGTATTTGTCTACCACAAGGTTTGTGATGTTTAATTAATCGAAGTGTTTCCCTCACATTTGTCTTGCAAATAACTAAAGAGCTGAATCACCCTTTGCAGGAAATCTCCAAGCCTCTGACTTGGCATAGATTTAGTTCCCCTGACATGGATGATGCGGAGGATGAGGCTGGATCTTACTTCATCAGTGCTGTATGCTGGAAGAGTGATCGCCCCACCATACTAACTGCAAATAGTCAAGGCACCATCAAAGTGCTGGTGCTTGCAGCTTAAAACACGAGGAAAAATGAACAGAATGCTGAATCGGTATTGCTTATTCCTATGTTACAATTGTTGTACCACTAAAATTGTACATAATATTTAAGTGTATATGGTAGGTTTTAGGGAACACCCCACTTAGTGGGATAAAGCTCTGGTTGTTGTTGTTGTGGTATATTTTAGAGATCTTATTGAGGTATTAGCTGAGGACACTGTATGATGATAAACCGATTAAGAAATCGAACTTTTGCCAATTAAGGACCTCAAATTTGTTAAAATAAATTAGTTTAGGATTAAGAAAAGTCAAAAGGAACTAAAGGTTGGAAAGTAGGGGTGAAGTGGATTTGGAGTGGTGGAGCGTGAAAGAAAGGAAGTGGTGGTGGTTTGGGAGGTGGTGGAACTTGAAGAGAGAGACAAGGAAGAGGGAAGGAAGGAGGAATAGGTGGTGGAGGATTGGAGAAATCGGAGATAAAGGGATACTATGTAATTTTGTTTAGGTGGCATAATTTTATTTGACTTTAGGTGGACTAACTTGTAGCAGATAATTTTCATGTAAGTGTGTCTATTATGATAAGATAATGCTGTAATAGGAAACTCTGCCCTCGATTGTTCTCTTCAGAAGAGTTTTATTTAAATTTTCATTAAGGTGATTTCCATGTATTACATATTATATATTTTTTTTTTTTTATCAAAGTGTATTACATATTATATAGTATTATATACTATTCATATAATCATTATATTAATCTCTACCAAAGAGATCTATAGATACACCCTTTTTATCCAATTAATTCTCCCTTCTATATTTCTACTTCTCAAGCTTGCTTGATTGGAGGGAGCCTTAGGCGCGATCACCGGAAAATATTTCCATGTTCTTCTCCTCTCATATACCATCATCGTACATCAATACTTAACAACAAACCGTCAAACCTGCACAGAATCTTTTGCAACCACCGTCATGTCACATATCTCCGTCGTAATTTTTGGCTAGGTCTTGCGCATCTCCACCGTAGGTTGGGATATTTTATTGTATGTGTAATGCTTTTTCTCCCCCTTGATATTGTTACTCATGAGGTAAGTTAAAGAGTATAAAAAAGGTCATCTGAATTTGTCTTGGATACAAAATAAAATATGCATTAAATATTTGCTTTTTCTCTCCCTTAGCCTACACACCAAGATTTGAAGAAGCCCTAATTTTTTAGTGGAGTATATTGAATTAGCAAAACATCAAAAAAGGGTAATTTGTTTTTATTTTCCCTAAAAGTTGGGTTTGATTCTCTAACCTCGTGGGAGATAGTGGCAGGGCGCATGCTAGTTATTGAGAGTAAGAGGGTCCTGATTTTTATTTGGTATTTTTTTTATGCTAAACAACTTTATTCAATAGATAAAATAAAGGTTGCTACAAACGCAAGATGTGTGGCATTCCCCAACCACAACAGTTAGCTAAGCCAACTAAATCCTAAGCAAAAGTATGCAGAGTTTATAAATCACTATGGCCATACTTGGTTGGTGGTTAAGGAGAAATGAACAACGGCTGTCTTCTTAAATCAAGGTTACAAATCATAATTGACTTATGTAGGTACAAATTGACTATAGGTGGTCTCAGTTTTGACCAACCAAATCACATAATTTTGATCATCATATTAGCCTTGTACACCATTTTCAATTCCAAATGACAAACAATTTCGGGACATACCATCAAGTCCTGTAGGCACAAGCTTTGGCCAGAACTAGATTTAACAAAAATGCACCAAATGAGTAACAAAACAGGAAATAGAGGCACTATTCAGAACGCATACACTAGATACATTTAATCTGAAAGGATCAAACCACAATCATGTTGGCTAGGGGGAGGACGATTTGGTCATGGAAATGGGGGGTGCGGGTGTGCAGCCATGGAGGTAAATAATAGAGGCTGTAGTTTCGG
>Ga0209282_1002906_pt1 | contig 10070 bp, 4 predicted proteins | sample Mtrugardesep15_FD_187529 | JGI IMG/M metagenome (GOLD analysis project Ga0209282, IMG submission 187529) | Root nodule microbial communities of legume samples collected from California, USA - M. trunc garden sep15 (SPAdes) (version 2) | ecosystem: Host-associated > Plants > Roots > Nodule...
TAGACTTGTACCTGTTTGCTTTTCCCATAGTTTTTTTTTTTAAATGGGGAAGAAAAAAATGTGTATTTTTTAAAGTGACAATAATGGTCTTTTTTACATCGGTCTTGAGAGAATTCAAACTCATTACTTTGAGTTTACCAGACTTAGGCTTAACATGAGTAGCAATAAGGAGAAACAAAGTCACAATTAAGGAGTGCGCACCTTCTTCACAAAACAAGAACAAGATTAGTACATAATTAGATGTGAACTAATTTTCCTGTATAAAACATGACACAAAACCTTTTTTTCATTTTGATACTAAAATAAGCTAAGAACCTTGGAGCATAACTCACACTTCAAAGAATAATATAAAGGCTTTTTATTTCTCAAATAGTTCATATGGTCTAAGATTTAAGGTCTATGCATTTTCCTCTAATATGACATGCAATAGTTCTCATTACACATAAAAAAAAAAAAAACCAAGTTCGGGGACATTTTACACATAAGTGCAAAACTTCAGGGTATTTACAAAACGTCATGTTCACTAACAAAAAAATTTAACGGAGGGGGCAAATTGATTATCGTTGTGCAATTTCAAAATGGTAATTGAAGTTTTGTTAATTTTGAGAGGTAATTGACAAAACTTACAATTTCAGGAGATAATTGCTTATTTACTCATTTTTTTCTAACTCCTAGTACATTTTACAAATTACAAAATAAAACAACTTTAACTTACCTTAATCAAATTAAAAAAATTTAAACCTTGTTTTTTCACCTTCTTTCTTCTATTTTTGGATTGTAAAAAGACATTTTGTATAAAATTTGAGTTTTCTAAAACATATTTATTTTGTAATAATGAAGGGTTAAATTAAATATGGTCGGTGCAAGTAGAGTCAAATTGAAGCCAGGTTGCGGAGGTTTATCGTGGGATTTTGATGGCAATTGGAATGTCATTTTGCTAAGTTCATTTATGCGTGCAATGCATTCGTTACTGAAATATGGAGGGTCTTCGATTTTTTTTTTTTTGAAGGAGGTCTTCGAATGGTGACAATTGGCTCAATTTAGGGGGTTCCGAGTTATGAAACTTTGTATCGACTTTGAAGCAATCATTAATAATTTGAAGGGAGGCAAGACAAATAGTGTGGCGGGTTGGCAATTAATTCAGAAAATCCAGAGCTTGTTGGAATCAAATTGAGAGGTTAAAGTTTGTCGTAGGTATCGTGAAGCTAATCAATAAGTGAATGCTCTAAGAAATATGGGGTGTTATAGTGAGGAGTCAGGTTTGCATAAGTCTTTTCAAGTCAAATTAGTCAAATGTTATCTAGTGATGTTAGTGAAGTTTATAGTTTATACTCCTCATCTAGTTGCTTTGTAGCTTTTTTTTTTTTCTTTTCTCGGACTTAAGCTCTCTATATTTATTTTTTTAGAAAAAGAAAAAAAGAACTTTGAAAATTTGGTCTTTTTATTACGGAAAAAAGTTCCCTTTTATCTTGACCATAAAAGTTGTCTTTGTTTGAACTCTTGTTTTATTTTTAGGATATAAAGTCATATAAACGTGGTCCACAAGTCTTAGTTCAACTAAAAAAATAATCGAAATTGTTACATCAGACGTCTTGATTGGGGTTTGAACCCCGACACCTCCACTCATGTTGGTGAGTTTATAATAACTTTGACATTTCGTCTATCTACAAAAATTAAACCCTATAAATGTGATGGTTGCTCTTTTGACCCCATAAATGTGCAAATCGTTTGGGAGATTACTTTCAAATATTTTTTTTTTGTATTTTTAAAAGTTTTGAAAGATAACCGTCAAATAGGGTTGGGAATAGGCCAGGTCAGGCTAGGCTTTGATAGGCCTGAGCCTGGCTTACAATTTTTTTTGCAGGCCTGAGCCTAGCCTATGGCTTTTCATAGGCCTATTTTTTTGGCTTGGCCTGACCTATTTAAAAGTCTGGTCTGAAAGCCTATTTACAGGCCCACTTATTATTAAAGTCATTAAAAATTCCATTTTATCTACTTCTAAATAGCCTTAATAAGCCTCAAAGCCTATTTTATTGTAAGACTTGTCTATCACTACAAGGCCTTAAAAGCCTATTTCACTATAAGGCTCTAAAGCCTATTTAAAAAGTCCACTACTTGAGTTGTTTAATATAAATTATATTTTATTATAAATAAATAATAAATTTTATTAACATGCATAAACAGGTCGGCCTACAAGGCTTTTTTGATAGTCTAAGTCTGACCTATTTACTTAAATAGGTTTTTTAAAAAGCCTAAGCTTAACCTTTTTAATAAACAGGTCAGACCAGACTTAAACAGGCCAGACCATAAGCCCCTGTAGGCCGGCCTGGCCTATTCCCAACCCTACCGCCAAAAGATTATTTTTAGGATATAGAGTAAAGAGGGGGATTAAAAGAGCAACCATTTATAAATGTTGATGAAGTTTAAAATAAAACGGTCTGCGCTTGGGTATTGTCTAAGTTTGGGTTTCAAGCCCATATTATATTATAGTTGACAAAGAAAAAACCATGAAAATATCTTTCGTACCCCTTATTTGTACTCTTACTTCCCAAAACACTAATTCATCCAAAACACGCCCTTCATTCTACCCATCTAAATAACAAAGATCCGGAAATAAAATGCAAGTTATTCCAAATTATCGAACATTTAAAAACAACAAAAGATTTGATAAAATGTTTAAAAAAAAAAGAGTTTTAGTGACAAGCAAGATCTGTCACTAGAAGTCAATTCTATATATGATAAATGCAGTAAAATCGACTCGTATGGATGAATTTTGTTTGTCACAATATGTTAATTTTTCCAATTTTTTTTACCAAACATACAATTAATTTAATCTCTAAACTACTATCCTCTCAACAACCTAGTCTCTAAAATATATGAAATCCATCAATTTCATCGTTAATGTCTAAAAGACTCCAAATGGAGATGAAATGAATGATTGCTACTTTGTTGGTTCAAATCTTGCTGGAGAGTCCAATGAAGATAAGCTATTCTAAGTAATCTTTGTTTCTAATTACGAGTCTTGATAGAAGCGTGGTAAAGTTTTAATACTTAAGCTTTTGTTAGGTTTAGTTGGTTCTTTTTTGTAACTGAGACAATTTAGTTCTCTTTTAAAACATGTGTAATTTGGACCGATAGGTTAATTTTAGTGATATAATGGATGTGTTTAGTATTCACACTTTCATTCTCCCACTCTTGTATGCAAGGAGTAAACATCATTATAAGGTAATACACACTTTTACCGTTAAACAAAAAGACCAACAAAGATTAGTCAATATTAAACGATAATGTGTTAGAGGGCATACTTCCAAATTGGTAGGTATATGGTTAGAAAAATTGGTACTCATGCATGTCAAATGCAAGCTGAATCGAAGCCACCTGGATGTTGATCAAACATACACTTCCAATTAATCCTTCCTCATCATTCAAGACAATCTCAGTAAGAAGTAATAGAAAAATGGATTAGGTGCAATAAAGATTATAATGACAAAGAGTTTTCCTTTAATAAAATATTATCATTGGCTTACTACTATATGGTGGATGTTTAACTTATTTGACATCATGTTAAATAGATACCTTCCTTGTACTATGAATAAAAATTTGGTGTTCCTAAGGGTGATTATGAACGTATCTAACCTCTTCACTTTGTTGAGGATCCCTCTAAAATAAATTATATTAAAATGGATGATTTTTGTTGAAATTTAACGATTTAAAGTTATTGACGGAGATAATTTAGTAACTTCGTTGGTAGATAAATCCATTAATTTATTTAGAGATTGGAAGGGTAGTTACCATCTGACATTTTGGTTTGGAGTAGTAGGTGACTTCAATTCTTTGTGTTTGGCAGCATTAATTGAGGTACCTGCAAAATGTACATGTAATTGTAGAGAACTGAGAAGTCAGTCACCCTCACACTCTGCACTACACTCTTTTTAAATTAAATCTTTCAAATATATCATAGATTCTAGCGGTCCAATATCGTAACCTGCTACTTATAATTCAAAATATAATGTGACAAAACCAACACAGTATTAGAGTACCAGACAATGGCAATTCCATTAATATAACTCTCCCTTTTCTTTTCTTCTTTTTTACCAATACATTCTTGGATGTAATTCCATTAAAGTAAACTTAATCTATTTATTTATGTTGATACAATAGGAATTTAACGCATCAACGTAAGCATAACTTAGTTAATAATAAAGAATTGAAATAGAGATATTTGAATTCAAATCATAGATTTTTTATTTATTCATTTTAAAAAGTTGAATATTTTGTAGCATATTCAAAGAGTCTAATCTATATGGATATATTTATATCGTAAAAAAAAATTCTTAAATTTGGTCCACTAGAAATAAAGAAGTAGGTTGAATTTTTTTTTCCTTTTTAGCAAAACTTGATTTCATTCTTAATGACTTTGATTCCTTTTTACATTAAATAACCTTTTTAAAAATAGAAAATAATGACGATCTTACCAAAAATAACGTTTTTAAATATATTAGCATAAAATATTATCATATACTATATTTATGGACATTTTTCTATTAATGATAAAATCTCAATTAAAGAAGCCAGTATCAATCAAAATCAAAATTCTTTTTTCTTTTTGACTCAATTAAAATCCTAAACAAATTTTTTTTGGAAAACCTGATTTATATATATATATATATATATATATATATATATATATATATATATATATATATATATATATATATATATATATATATATATAAGCTAGTACTGTGGTAAAGGAACAGAAACAACCACTAAGATTTAATTGATAAACACATGGAAGAAACTAAGAAAGAAGAGAAAACAATAGCTTTCTATGTTTACCATCCATGCTATTGTCTTGAAGAAATATTCAAGACTTTTTTAAGGTGTTTAGGTATTGAGTCTACACAAACCAAAGAAGAGGAAGATTCATCAACATCACTACTCAAACCTCATGCATGTTCATCTGATTCTAGTGTAGCCCTAAAAGATCATTATTACTCATCAAGCAGCAATCAGAAAAGCTCACAAGAAGGGGTTGCAGATCCACCACTATCCACATCTCCTCAAACCATTGTATGTATATATTTATTTCTTTGGTGTTTTTTTTATTTTTATTTTATTTCTTTTCCTCCAACCAAATCAAGTACGAACACCATTTAATTTCCTCAAACCATTGAGTATATTGTGTGCAGAATCTACGTTCAATGGGAAGGGGTGGTCCTCCAAGGACTCCACTTACACCAGGTCCACCACCTCAGATCAACATCATTAATAACAAGCAAGTAAGCTTCAACTACTTCTCAAATCTCAAATTACCCCATTATTTTAACTCGTTTTATATCAAATTTTGCATTTCTTAATCATTTACTAATTAGTTTAACTATTTTTTTGGCTAAATTAATTAGTCCATGATGATATATAGTGTATACTTTTTTTGCAGGCTTGATTAGGTGTGGTGGTGGCACTCGTGATGGTCTTACTCTATGGCCAGGAATTCAGAATAATATTTGCATATGCAGATTTTACACCTCTTAATAATTCTAGCTAATTAATTATGAACATAAGCTGGTTATCATAGCTTTGCTTTCTTTAACATTTTCTTACAGGCATAAGCATGGGAATTAACTGTTCTATATGTATAATCTTGGCCTGTGTACAAATCAATATTAAAGCAAGTTTGTGCTTCTCTTATTCTATTTTTTTTTCTTCCTCTTTTCTAATTTTCATCACTTGTCTCTTAGCATTAATTTATTGGTTCAAATGCAATCTTGATTATCGATCTATATGTTTTCTTGATGAGATTTTATTTTTAGTCCTCGTTTCTAAATTCGAAAACATAGTCTATAAATTTTAAAAGTTTAAGAAATTTTCATCACAATTGAATTTTAGATTTATTTTTTAGTGATGTGCCATGTCGATTAATAATAAATTAACTGATAAGTCATTGATCGATGTTTTCATTATTATTTTTTTTTCTTGGAAAATTTCTTTTTAGAGTATTGTATTTTTTCGATTTGATTTTTTAAACCATACTTTAATGATTTATATAGAAAATAATAAAAAAAGATTTAATTTACATATGTAAAATAAAATAATTTTCTTAAATATACTAAAATAAAATAAAATGTGTCCCTTATATAAACCTCAATGTAAATAACAAGATAAATTTTAATTGGGTAAATTCTTAAATACCTTAAAGTTAGTTGGGTACTAGTAAATAATTGAATAATTGATTAAAAATATAACATGACATTGAATAATTGAATAATGGATACATATCCAACCAAACTTAAAAGGATACCACATTCACCATATAGACACTTCTATGCAATACTTTTTTTTGTTGTTGAGGAATTCTATGTAATACCTAATATACACATTAACTACACTATCAACTTTTCTTAACATTAGTTAATACTCTTTTTTCTTGTACGAAAATATCCTATATAACATTTCATTCATGATAATTGTTTGAGTACTCGTGATAATGTATCGAAGCTAACTAAAAAAAATGTGGCAACTCGTGTAATACCTAATATGTCTCTCATTGACTTGTCTCTTTACAAATTCAACTTAAGAGAATAAAAGTCTACACTACTACTAAAGTACTAATAACTTCATTCTTTTCACTATGATAGTGATTAGCAACTCTTTTCGAGTCAAACTCAGTCATATGGAGACTTTGTTGCAACCCATGCATCCATCTCATGGTAAGTAAGAGACCAATAACTTCTCTTACATCAGCTGCAAAATAGGCAAAAACCGTTTAGTTTTAGCAAGCATAAATTGACCATGCTCGTATAGGATACATATACGACTACTGCCCTACGGTAATCACGTTCCCCGCTAGCTCATACATTTGGGCACTAGCTTCCACATCAAGGCCTCCTTTCTTTTTCTCTATCTTAATTATATACATTCCATGAAAGAAGTCATTTTTAGTGATGGAGGATTAGAATCACCATTGTCAATGGTTTCAAAATAACAACACTATGAAAATTTCATTCAAGAGGCCACAAATAAGGTCAAGACATTATAAGACAAGTACGCTAAACTGGGTTCTTTTACCTTTGGTGGAGCTCATAATCGTTAGATATGTTTTCACCTTCATCTATCACTAATATTAGAAAATAAATGGAAGTTTGAATTATGTTGACCATTAAATTACGGAAATGCTGTGTGTCATCTTATAAATGGTTATCATGTTATTCGTATGAATTTTCTACCGTATTTTAGTAATGATTAATCTTCGTCGACGAATATGTGTGACACATTAACCGAGTTCTTCTCTTTCAACTAAAATTTCTCCATATGCAAGAGCTAGGGATCGAACACATGATCACTTACTTAAGAGGTCCAAATCTCTTACAACTTGAACCAATTCATTGTTGAAGACATCTTTATTTTATTTTTTATAAAAGAATACGAGAAAGTTTAGATGAGTTTGGTTCAGAGGGCTTATCAATGTTATGACAAGCCTCAAAGTTTACTAAGAGTTAACATAAATATTTATGGATCACCACTAAAAAGGTCATCACGTTCACAACGAAAATTTATGCCCGCACAAACATTGATGTGTCTTTATATTATTATGCACCCAAAATCAATATATATGAACAACTTTATTTCTTTTTATATTTTTTATACACCAAAAAAAAATATGAACTTTATTTCTTTTAAAAAATAAGATTATTTTAATTTTGAAAAATGATATTCAAACAACCATTTTTAAACAACTTTTGTGACAACTCTCTTACACTTTTATTATACTTTTTTTTCTCTCTATTATTATTGTCCAAAAAAAAGGTGGAAAAAGGAATTATCACTAAAGCTGTTTATAATTGGTTATCCAAATATCATTTATTTGAACTTTATGCACCTACTTTTTTTTCTTCTTCAGAGTACACTATTGTCACTCTTGTCACACGCGCATTATAAATTTAACACGGAGTAAACCATTTTTAAAAACAAAGATACCGTTGCATGAAACTCTTGAAGTAATTAACTGGAATTCTTATAATGAATTAATATCTCCTATGAGATTTCAAGTAAGCCATTTATTACGTAATATATAGTTTTTCATAGTCAAACATAATTCACATACAGTAACACAAGTGGAATATTATCAAACATCAATCCACTTTAGTTCAGTACAAAATTTAAGTGGAAGCCACAAAAGTAATGACCATTGAATGAATACAAGATAATTTTTTTTATTGATGCCAAAAAAAAACTACCAAAATTTATAAAGAACAGCTACCAGAATTAGAAAAACTTTGCAAGATAGAAGCAATAACCATAGATTCATCATCACACATCTCTGGAATATTTGCATCCAACTCTGGGGTGGGTGGTGGGGGTGTAGGAAGTAATGACATAGGAGGTTGTTGTGGATGAGATACAAAAGGGTAATCAAAATTAGTTCTAGCATTATCAATGCCACATATCTTAATAGATGAAACATCATAGGCCACTGCAGCTTCTTCTGCAGTGTCAAATGTGCCTAACCAATGTCTCTCTTTGGTATATGGGTTCCTAATTTCAGCTGCATATTTTCCCCATGGTCTTTTTCTAACACCAAGATACATTGTTGATCTCCTTGAGGTTCTTCTAATTGGGTTTTTGAAAATCAATGGGGGAATATTTTCCATTGTAATAATAGTCTTTGAAATTTGAGCTTAAAGACTGTGCTATATATATAATTGATAGAATAAATATTGAGGTGGCATATGATTTAATAATTGGTAAAAAACCTACTATAGTACACGTTCCATTAAGCATTTAGAAGTTGAACAAAGAAAAATATGATGCTAGAGGACATAGTGTTGATATGATTTAATATTTGGTGGAGTAGGGCAGGTAAGAAGCATAATATAATATAGAATGAATTGCCTATATGTTTCTGTAGTGGCTGATTTTTGTGATTCATTTCCTGGTTTTCCTCACTAATGACATGATTAGGGTGAACATAATGCTTAAATCAATGCAATTGTTGTTGTTTAGCAACATTTTGGTAAATACTTTCTCCGTTTCTTTGTTGACACAAAGAAGGATGAATTTGAACACAAATTTGATTGGTTTGGATCTGTATTTTTTAATCTACGAAACACTAAAAAAAAAACTAAATTACCCTACAATATTTGAGAAGTTTCATCACAAAATACTTTCAATTGCAAAAGAAAAAAAAATTAGAGCTCAGGGATATTCTTTTTATCCAATGTTTCAGGAATGTTGATGTTACCCAACATCATGAATAATTTTCATCACAGCTCAAGTTGCACCAGCCGGGAATCGAACCCGGGTCTGTACCGTGGCAGGGTACTATTCTACCACTAGACCACTGGTGCTAGATGTTATACTCACGGAATTATATTATATATAGCTACTTCATCGACGTGTACTTAACTGAATGTCCATTGTAAAACTGTTTGCCAATAAACCAATATGCACCATACAGGATAACGTTAATCATAACAAGGTTAATAATGTTTTATCAAAAATAAATAAAGGTTAACGAGGTTTTTTCAATAGAAAAAATCTAAATTTTGTTGGAATTTGGGACCTTTACCAACTCAATTAGAGAAACTTTGGTTGTTAAAGAGGGTTTTTTAAATATGAAGCTATTTGTTCTGTTTTTGGATTACCATGGTTCCAATTCAAGCCTAACGTATGCATGGTACAATTTTTGTGGACAAGATGTTTATAATGATCTAAACATGAGTATAAATATTCATTAAATTTTTTGAAGGGTACTTGGAGACTGATTAACTCTTTCAAAAAAATGGAGACTGATTAAAATAGTGGCCAAACAATGTTGTGGAGATTAAAAGTTGAAAAAAAAAAAATTGAGCTGATTTTATTTTGAAATTTTGTAGGAAGTGTAAACATATTTAAACCAATATATTATACCCAGCAAAACTAGTTACAATCATTAATACTCCATCTTTCACACAATGAATGATCCATTTGTTCAAAAAATTATCTCAAAATAGTGACTCTTTCAATTTCAATAAATAACTAATTAGTTAATCATATGTAGTTGTATCCTCTAATTAGTTATTTATTGAAAT
>Ga0209282_1002907_pt1 | contig 10070 bp, 4 predicted proteins | sample Mtrugardesep15_FD_187529 | JGI IMG/M metagenome (GOLD analysis project Ga0209282, IMG submission 187529) | Root nodule microbial communities of legume samples collected from California, USA - M. trunc garden sep15 (SPAdes) (version 2) | ecosystem: Host-associated > Plants > Roots > Nodule...
TTAAGTGGATGTTTACGGACTTCGTTTGATATTCTTAACCTTAGCCAAAAGTCAAAACTTGTTTATCTATTTTTAAAATATTAAATCGTGCATGAACAAATTTAATGTATATTTTAATTCTATATATCTTTTATCTCCTTAATGTTTCCGTTATCCAACCCAACATAGTTTGTTCCTGCTTAGTACAATCTTTTACAACTTTAAACTTTTCTGTCCGTTAACCCTTATGGAGCATGATTGTGATGTGTCCATCAACAAGAGTTGTGGATGTACAAAATCTAGACTATGTAATAATTAAAATACATAATTTACATATGAGAGAGGAAATTAGATAGATGACAAATAAAGAACATGGAATAAATACGTCCATGAAAGTGTGAGGCTTCAAACATGAAGCTAAACAACTCTGACATAGCTAAGTTAGACAAATGGTTCCTCCTGTATTCTATTATGCATGGGGAACGATTATGCTTTTCTTGATAATCCCTCTTGCACATGCTCACCTTGTGTTTTTTGATTACCCTATGTTTAGTTACGATTGTAAAGAGCCACCAGAGCTCGATGGAGATGCCACCATTGTAGATTCTGACAAAGTTATTCGACTCACAGGGTACCCTGATGACCCAAATAAGGCTTCTGGTGTTGGTCGAGTCACAAGTCCCAAACTTATCAAACTTTATGAGAATAGCTCAAATCAAGGGTATGACTTTAGTACCAATTTTTCTTTTACTATATTTTCAAATCACAGTTCTCATGGAGATGGTTTGGCATTCTTCCTGGCAAGCTCAAATCTCCCAAAAGCCAATCATATAGGAGGTGGAGGGGGTTTTGGTCTTGTGCCTGAAAGCAAAGTTGCTTTAAACTCAACTGAGTATTCGTTTGTGTCAGTTGAGTTTGACACGTACCAAAATTCTTGGGACCCAAGATTCAACCATGTGGGAGTGAATGTCAATTCTGTGGTGTCCGACAAATATATTGAATGGTTCGCAAATGTTTCAGAAAGGATGGTTTACAATTGTAGCATTGAGTACAGTTCAAGCAACAACTTTCTGACTGTTTCTTTCGCTGGATACATATTGAATGCATGGCAAGAGTCACAGAAGTTTTCACACATCATTGATCTAAGAGAACATTTTAAAGACTATGTTCTTGTTGGAATATCAGCTTCAACAGGACAAGTAGATGAGGAACATATGCTGCTGTCGTGGTCCTTCAGTACAAGCCAACCAAGTTATGAAGCTGACTCTGAGAAGAAAAGAAACTCAAGCAAGATTAAACTGTGGGAGGGATTGGCAGTTGGTGGTGTATGTTTGTCTTGGTTTTTTTTAGCAATGTTAATCATTTTATTGTGGAAGAAGAATAAAGGAAAAAAAGAAGAACCTTCTTCAGAAACTACTTCTGATCAGGATATGGATGATGAATTTCAAATGAATGCTGGACCTAAGAAGATTAGTTATTATGAATTGTTGAATGCAACAAACAACTTTGAAGAGACACAAAAGCTTGGCCAAGGTGGTTTTGGCGGTGTTTATAAGGGCTATTTTAAAGACTCAAACTCAGTTGCAGCTATAAAGAGGATATCAGCAGATTCAAGGCAGGGTATAAAGCAATACTCAGCAGAAGTGAAGATCATTAGCCAACTGAGGCATAGAAATTTGGTGAAACTCAATGGCTGGTGCCACAAGAAGAATGAACTCATCCTCATATACGAATACATGCCTAATGGCAGCTTAGACTTTCATCTTTTTCGCGGAGGAAGCATCTTGCCGTGGAACTTAAGGTACAATATAGCTCTTGGGTTGGCCTCAGCATTGCTTTATTTGCAGGAAGAATGGGAAAAATGTGTGATTCATAGGGACATAAAATCAAGCAACATAATGTTGGATTCCGACTTCAATACTAAGCTTGGGGATTTTGGTCTAGCTAGGTTGATGGATCATGAGAAGGGGTCAGAAACCACAGTTGTAGCTGGAACCAGAGGTTACCTAGCACCTGAATACATGGACACAGGCAAGGCTAGAAAAGAATCAGATATATTCAGTTTTGGGGTTGTTTTGTTGGAGATAGCCTGTGGAAAAAAAGCCATACACCACCAAGAATTGGAGGGCGAAGTATCATTAGTTGAATGGGTTTGGGAACTGTATGGATTGAGAAATCTTATTGTAGCAGCAGATCCAAAGCTATGTGGGATATTTGATGTAAAGCAATTGGAATGTTTGCTAGTTGTTGGACTTTGGTGTGCTAATCCAGATAACACTTCAAGACCATCTATAAAGAAAGTGATTAAGGTGCTCAATTTTGAAGCTCCATTACCAATTCTTCCACAAAACATGCCATTCTTAGCCTCTCTGTCTCCTACAACTAATGAGCAATTTTTCTCCGTTCCTTCTTTCTTTAGGTCAACAGGTTAGTCGGTACTTGTATGTAAGCAGAATGTAGTCATTTATCATTAGGATATTGGTTATACATATCCAGTTTGGGATTTATGAGTTAAATGTGCTTACAATTGTAGCATTTTTCATATAACAACCATTCTGTAAGTTTTGCACATAACAGTACTATCTAGCACTAGCACTGGCACCGACACACCCGGAAGGCATGTCCAGGGTCCAACACCGGCTCATGTGACAATATTTAATCAATTTTTCACTGGTGTCAATGGTGCATCCGATATAGCCCTTCATAGATTACATGCATTTTTGGAAAAGTGAATTTTCCTTTAATACCTAGAGATGATTTGATCGTCGCAATTCCCAAACGAAAAAGGATTCATTATATGTTGACCGGAAACCAATGAATGGGTGAAACTAAACAAAAGATACCGACTGATTCAAGTTATAGTCTAATTATCATTACAATGCAACCTTATGAATATTCAGTTAATAACAACTACTTCAAAGCTTTTGAATCTGTTAGTCGAAGTTTTTGATCAGTATGTATATTTTCGACTATAATTAACTGGAAAATTGGAATATTATATTTACTGCAAACTGGAGTTTATTCACATACATACAATTCTCAAAATTACAAAACACATTACATGATTTCATTCTTTTTCCTTCATACACACAGTACACAAAACACATATGCAAGCAAAGAACATCATTCTAAATTCTAACACAGAGATTAGTATCTAACCAGAGATATCAATGGTCTTAACTTCAGGCTTATTCACTTCTTCCTTAGGAACGGTTACAGTTAGAACACCATTCTCCATTGCAGCTTTGACTTGATCCATTTTAGCATTCTCTGGCAATCTAAATCTCCTCATAAACTTTCCACTGCTACACTCGACGCGATGCCATTGATCATTCTTATCTTCTTTCTCAACGCTTCTCTCACCGCTTATCTGAAGAACCCTATCATCTTCAATCTCTACCTTCACTTCCTCCTTCTTCAGTCCTGGAAGATCCGCCTTGAACACATGTGCTTCTGGAGTCTCCTTCCAGTCCACACGTGTGCTCACAAATGCAGAATTCTCTCGTGATAGCTCAGAGAAGGAACTGGAGAAGGGAAAATCTTTGAAAGGATCGAAAACATCGAGGGAGAATGGATCAAAAATGTTGCTCCTTCTTCCACTTCCACCGAAGAAACTTGGAATCAGTGACATTTTCTCTTCAATTTCAATTTGGTTGAAGTTTGAAGTTTTGAATGCTTTGATTGATAATTTTTATGAATATTGAGATTTGCGATTCTTTGATACTTCTCAGGAGGTTTTTATACGAATTGCAGGAGGAAGCCAGTGTTTGGTAGAAATTTCGAAAAACCGGTTCTGATCGTTTCCGCGCCAAATGTGGGAGAAGAATGTTCTAGGTTTTCTACTTTGGGGATCAAAAGAACATTCTAGATGTCTCTCGTATGAAATCACCATGAGTTTTGGGTTTGGGCTTTGAACCCGAATGAATTGAAACCGGGCTAAAACAAAAGTTTTGCTGCTTACTAACGAGGATTTCTGTTTAGACCCCCTCTTCTGGAGGTGTTCAAATTTAAAAAAAGGGTTAAATATGTTTTTAGTCTTTACGGTTTACGCTCCTTTGAAGAATAGTCCCTACATTTTATTAAATGTTTTTTAAAATCCTCACATTTATCTCCGATATCAAAATTAGTCTATGTTGTTAATTCTCTAACGGAGTGTCGATGTGGCAGTTAGTGGGTCCCAATTATTTTAGGTTAGATATGTTTTTGATCCCTATATTTTGCGTGATTTTGAACAACAATCCTTATTATTTTAGAGATTTTGAAAACATTTATTAAAATGTAAGGACTATTGTTCAAAGTCACGCAAAATGTAGGGACCAAAAACATATTTATTCTTAAAATAATTGAGACCCACTAACTGCCACATCAGCATTCCGTTAGAGCATTAACATCAATGACTAGTTTTGATAATGGAACTAAAATATGAGGATTTTAAAAATATTTAATAAAATGCAGGGACTATTCTTCATAAGGGCGCAAAATGTAAGGACTAAAAACATATTTAACTCTTAAAAAAGAAGAAGGTATTTTTGAAATTATCTTCCAAATTTTTAGAGGTTTAAAAGACATTGAAGGACTCTAAAAATAACTACTCCTTATTAATACTAAGTGTATAATGCGTTTTTCTAATAATTTTTTATCGTTTCTTTTTCTTCCATCTCACTTGATTTGAATTATATAATATGAAATGAAATGTTGTAGAGCATTAGAAAATAGTTTTAATCGTGTTTTACACATTTGAATTACATAATCCCAAATGTTCTAGGACGCGTGAAAATTGAGTAGGATGTGATAAAAAAAACTGTCATGGTTCTTTTTTGTACTTATAGTAGTTTATGAAATAATTTGATAGAAGGACTCTAACATTTTTTTAGGCAAAATTTAGGTGATTTAAAGTTTGGTTGGATATCGGTGCCCTCAAAATTCGTTTAAAATTTGAATTATGTTTTAAAATAAATTAATATAAAAATATGACATAATATTGAATGATTAGATAATGAATACATACTCACCCAAATTTTAGGAGCGTCAACGTGTTCAACTTTTTTATCAACACAAACAACAAACAAACTTAATTCGACGTCACAATGTTCCATCCTATACCATATTTACATTCAACACATTAATTTCTAATTTTTTTTTTAATAGTTTCTCTTATAATTTTTCTAGACATTTTTCTCCTTTTAGTCTTTTCACTACCACTGTCTAATTCATTCTCCTTACTACATAATTTAAAAATCGTATCTTTACATATCCAAACTCCTAAGCCCTAGTTTACATCATCTTTTTTGTTATGACTTACAAATACTATCCTCCATCAAAGATTTTCTTTATCAATATTTTGTTTTTGAAATTAACGGTTCTCAGAAAGAGTTGGATCTTGCAATGCTATAAAGAACAATGAGAAATCACTTCATGTTAAACAATTAGCAAGGAAGGACTTGGTGTTTAAATGATAAAATATTTGTAAAAAAAGAAAACTAAAAATATAAACAAAATATCAGACATGTATTTTATCATTCACGTCGTGTTGTAGAAAATGAAGCAAATGAATTTTGAAAACGCTGATTATTTTTACATTAACGTGGACGGATTCATTGAAACATCGCACTCAAACGGATTGACCAATACCAATTCAAAAAGGTAAACTCATTGACTAATTCCACCACCCAACACAAGCAAGTAATCTCCCTATTAGTATTAACCACCCCATTCCAGACTATTTTGTATGATTCCATTATTTCCACTCAAAATTACATTTTCAATTATGGCATCGTTTTGCAACTATATGAAAACTCATCTTCTTGCTTTCTTTCATGTAACACTATCACTTTTTCCTCTTGTAGCATTTCATGCAGCTCCATTATCTTTCAACTATGACAACCTTAGTAGTGACAAAACACATGCTTTAAATTTTTCAGGTGATGTCCAGCATGACAACCAAGTTCTCCAACTCACGAGGTACGAGAAAGACAGTCTAGGTAGAGTCACATATTCAAAACTATTTCATCTTTGGGACATAAACACGAGTGAAGTCGCAGATTTTACAACTCGTTTCTCATTTACTATCAACACCCTCAATAAAACCGATCATTCAGATGGAATCACCTTCTACTTGGCACGTCCCAATTTTCCACTACCTATTCCAAGAGATGGAAGTGGTATTGGTCTCATGAGCAGCGTTCAATTGGCTACTCCAAATTACACAAAAGAAAATCCCTTTGTGGCTGTGGAATTTGATACCTTTGTTAATACGTGGGATCCTACATATGATCATGTGGGGATTGATGTTAATTCAATCAGCACTTCTTACACAACCCAATGGTTCACTAGCTTGGACGAAAGAGGATATGATGTTGATGTTAGTTACAATTCTAGTTCAAACAATTTAAGTGTCACCTTCACAGGTTATCAAGATAACAACACAATCCAACAAAATTTGTTTCAAATTGTCAATCTGAGAGAAGTGCTACCTGATTGGGTTGAATTTGGCTTCACTTCAGCAACAGGGTTGTTTTGGGGGGAGGAACATACCCTTAGGTCATGGTCCTTCAACTCCAGTTTGGATTTTGAAGCACACAAAGATGAAAGAAAAACAGGTCATGTTATAGGACTAGCGGTGGGGTTGGGAATTGGTGGATTTGTTTTGATTGGTGTATTGGGTCTTATTTCAGTTGTGTTGTGGAAGAGGTGGAAGAAAGAAAGTAAAGAGGAAGATGGTGAATTTGAAGAGTACATGGGAGAGGATTTTGGAACGGGGGCAGGACCTAGGAAGTATACATATTCAGAATTAGCACATGCAGCTGATGATTTCAAAGATGAGTATAAGCTAGGACAAGGCGGATTTGGAGGTGTTTATAGGGGTTTTCTTAAAGATACAAAATCTTATGTTGCTATTAAGAGGGTGTCAGAAGATTCTCATCAAGGGATAAAGGAGTTCACATCAGAAGTAAAAATTATTAGCAAGTTAAGGCATAGAAATCTAGTGCAATTGATTGGTTGGTGTCAAGAAAGAAAAAAGCTTTTACTTGTATATGAGTACATGCCAAATGGAAGTTTAGACATTCATCTTTTTAAAAATCAAAGTTTCTTGAAATGGGGTGTTAGATATACAATAGCTAGAGGCTTGGCTTCAGCGTTATTATATTTGCATGAAGAATGGGAACAATGTGTTGTACATAGAGACATAAAAGCAAGTAACATCATGTTGGATTCAGAGTTTAACGCAAAACTTGGAGATTTTGGTTTAGCAAGGTTTGTGGACCATGCAAAAGGTGCACAAACTACGGCTTTAGCAGGGACTTTGGGATACATGGCTCCTGAATGTGCTACCACCGGAAGAGCTAGTAAAGAAACAGATGTGTATAGTTTTGGTATTGTTGCTTTAGAGATAGCTTGTGGAAGAAAACCTATAATAAACCTTAAGGCTCAAGAAAATGAAATACATATTGTGGAGTGGGTTTGGGGGCTATATGGAAGAGGGAGAATTCTTGAAGCAGTGGATCGAAGACTAGATGGAGATTTTGAAGAGGAACAAATCAAGTGCATGATGATTGTTGGTCTTTGGTGTGCTCATCCTGATCCTAATTCTAGGCCTTCAATTAGACAAGCTATTCAAGTGCTTACTTTTGAAGCTCCACTGCCTAGTCTTTCATCAAGTATGCCTGTACCAACATATCTTGATGGCCCTTTGAATTCATTCACTGCTCCATTTAGCATAAGTGGTTCAGAGGAAGGTCAAAGCAAGAATATAATAAGCTTAAATTCAAACACAAACTCTTCTGGATTTACTACTACAACTTCTGAGGATGTTTCTCCCTCTATGTCGCTTCTCTATTCTAGATAAAATTAATTTTATTTTAATCCATCTTTCTTTCTTTTGAACGTATTTAGAACTTGCCTTCATGTACCCTTATTAATCATAGTTGTTTATGTCTCGGATACTTTAGATTTGTTTATTCAAATTGACTTAGCTCTCTGTTTAATATTTGTTCTTCCTCGCATAGCAAATTAACTCCTTTCTTAGAACCATTGATAAAAAATATATATTAGAACCTTTCTTGTTTTTTATGAATAGGAAATTGTTAGTATATTAGTTGTTGACATGATCAATCATCAATTACGAGTCATAAATCTAGAATACCTCACATAACCACATTTGTTGTATTATTATTCTCTCATTCATCCATGTTTGAAGGTAAATCCTTTAACTTCTTCAATCTTTAAATTCTTAGTTCAAATTAGTTGGACTGTCAGCCAAGTGCAGAACCTTTCTTGTGTAAATGTTTCAAATAGCATTTACAATAGAGATTCAATTTTTATTTATTTAAATGGTTCTCACGAATATCCATCATTCATTTATAATTTTTTTAATAGTAATATCTAATAAGCATTCAATCTATCCAATCCATCATCTCACACAAATTTCTTAAATGAGATTCACTAATCAACTATCAATAACTTTATATCATTACATTTTAATTTTTAATATTAAAAAAGTGTTAGTCCCACTTAAGATTTGAGGTCTTAAGTGAGACCCCGAGTCTTATAAGACCTCGAAAAAGTTTCTCCTAATAAGACCCGACTCTTAAAAAGGTTAAAATGCTCCTATTAAAGTTTTTTTTTTTTGAATCGGCCTATTAAAGATGTTCTAAATATCGCTTTATATTTGCATATATAAAACATCACAAGAAAAACATTATTTTATTCTTAAAAAAAACATTATTTTACTAAAAAAAAACATTATTAAATTATTTCAGTAGAAACTCAAAGCTTATACGATAATATAGTAATAATTCATTGACCTATTTCTTTTTATAAACTTCATTGACTTATATGGTGTTGTAGAAATTGAAGCAAATGAATTATCGAAGCTTAGGTCATTTTTGCGCGTATATGGATGGATTATTAGGAACATAGGACTCATAAACGTAAAACGAATTGAGCAAGACTAATTCAGAGGTAAACCCAATGACTCATTCAATTACCTAACACATTAAGTAACCTTTACCCATTAATGACTACTACAACTACATGCAACTACTCCATGCTCATTTTCTATAATTCCATTATTTCCACCCAACATCAAATTTGCAATTATGGCATCATATTGCTACCATCACAAAACTCATCTTCTTGCTTTCTTTCATGTTACATTATCACTCTTGCTTCTTGTAAAATCACGTGCAGCTCCATTATCATTCAACTATGACCAACTTGGTAGTGACAAAACAAATAACATCAATTTTTTTGGTGATGTCTATCAAGACAACCAAGTCCTTCAACTCACAAATTACGAGAAAGACAGTTTAGGCAGAGTCACATATTCAAAATTGTTTCATCTTTGGAACATAAACACAAGTGAAGTCAATGATTTCACTACTCGTTTCTCATTTTCTATCAACACCCCCAACAAAAGTTATCATGGAGATGGCATCACCTTCTATTTGGCACGCCCCAATTTTCCTATGTCCCAAATAGATGGAAGCGGTATCGGTCTCGCAAGCCGCGTTCAATTGAGTAATCCAAATTACACTAAAGAAAATCCATTTGTAGCTGTGGAATTTGATACATTTGTTAATGATTGGGATCCTAAATATGATCATGTTGGGATTGATGTTAATTCTATCAGCACTAATCACACTACACAATGGTTCACTAGCATGGATGAAAGAGGATATGATGCTGAAGTGAGTTATGATTCAAGTTCAAACAATTTAACTGTCACATTCACAGGTTACCAAGATAACAAAACAATCCAACAACACCTATTTTATGTTGTTAATCTGAGAGATGTTCTACCAGATTGGGTTGAATTTGGATTCACTTCAGCAACAGGGTTTTTCTGGGAGTATCATACTCTTAGCTCATGGTCATTCAACTCAAGTTTAGATTTTGAGGCAAAAAAAGATGGAACAAAAACAGGACTTGTTATAGGACTCAGTGTCGGTGGAGTTGTTGCTTTGATTTGTGTTATTGGCTTCGTTTGTCTCTTGAAATGGAAGCTGAGGAAGAAAGGCATGAAGGATGAATCACATTTTGATCTTGCAATGGATAGTGATTTTGAAAGAAGCTCTCTACCTAAGAAATTT
>Ga0209282_1002908_pt1 | contig 10068 bp, 9 predicted proteins | sample Mtrugardesep15_FD_187529 | JGI IMG/M metagenome (GOLD analysis project Ga0209282, IMG submission 187529) | Root nodule microbial communities of legume samples collected from California, USA - M. trunc garden sep15 (SPAdes) (version 2) | ecosystem: Host-associated > Plants > Roots > Nodule...
CATAGGAATATCATAGGTGGTTGCATCAAAGCTCCGACGCATTTTCCATCCTGTGGGAATAAATCATTACATGTCAGAATCTTGCTGATGAACATGCATCAATGTGAAATGTAAATTAAACACTTTAGTGGCAAGACTGCACCTTCGGGAATAATAAAGGTTGGTAGTCCTAGTTCATCAACCATCTCTGGCATTTCATCATTCAAACGGACCACCTCTTTAATACCACCAACCGCTTGACGCAGTGCTTCAGGCGAAATGGATGTCAGCTGAAAAAAATATCAGATTCATAGAATTTACTAGGTATCAGCACTCAACTCTTACAAGTCAATGAAAAAACAAATAAAGATCTGACACAAGTTTTATAGGCCTACCACGTTAATCATTCGCTGCACTGCAGGATTTTGCTCGTCAGAACCGAGAGTAGGTTTTTGAGAAACTTGATTTTGATTATTGTTTTCTTTAATCAAGGGTGAAATCTTCTGAGTGCTGGTGCTTGCCTCAAATTGTTCAGTTGCTGAAATCCTTGGAGCGTTGGTGCTTGCACAAGATTCTTTAAATGCTATGTTTGTCTGTTGTTGTACAGCATTGTCGGTGCCTAAGATTGAAATATACAGTAACTAAATGTTTGCTAGAAGATATAGAAGACCATTTAATAATCTACAAAAAAGAGTGAACTAATGGTTACCTGTTACGATCGACGATTGATTTATAATACCACGTTGTGAACTTCCAGTTGGCATTGCAACTCCATGATCTTTCGACGATTGATTTATAATACCACGTTGTGAACTTCCAGTTGGCATTGCAACTCCATGATCTTGAAGATACATATTGTTCTGCCAATAAATTTGTTGTTAAACGATGTTTCTTTGTTTCTAATAATTGCGGTAAATGGTGATAGTTTCATTTTGAATATTACCGGGTGAGAAAATGTAGAATTTGACGGGCCAAAAAACTGTTGCATTAACTGCACATGAGGTGACTGTTGCTTGTTGGGCTGCTCGGAAGTCTTTGGAAGGCTTAGTAAATAACGATGTGCTTTTATTGTTCGATTATTTATATCAGCAGTGATCTGGTTTTTACTCAGTTCAAAGAGTGACAAAATCTTTTCCATTTCACTCCTATGGAATCTAAATGTTTCCAATTCTATTGAGCTTAAGACTTGAGTAGAAGGATCATCCTGAAGAAGTTTAATATAAATAGAAAAAATTAATACTAAAGTCAAGAAGGACAGTATGCAAATCAGAGATTTCTAGGATCATAATTTGATTGAAAAATTCACAAACCTGAAGCACTCTACAAAGATTTTGGTAAATTGGCTGGATTGTAGAGGAAAATGTTTCTTTCAGAAATTGAAGCTGCAATAAGAAAGAAACACAACATTATTGCTAACTATTTTTCTTCCATTCATTTACTTTTTTTTCTTGGATAGACAAATGCTAGTAAGTTAGTTGTTATGTTAGTTTCTAAGGTTTGAACCTTGGTTCTCCTTAAAACTCATTGTCTCTTAGCTCAGCAACTGAGCTACCTACGTGGGACCAAAGATACCTAAAGCATGCTTCATCCTAGATACTAGTTATTGGATTCAGAAGCATAATTTAACCAATATACACAGTATGAATCCTTTATGGTGCACTTCAGTAAATTTTACAAATCATGTAAAATTTTGGGAACAATTTTAGTAATTACCTTTTTATAAGCAAGCTCCCGCCAATCTTTATTTGCATCTGTTCCTGCTTCAAGAAATAGAATGATCAGAACAATAATACGTCCTTCGAGATAAAATCTAATATTGGTACACCGAAAATTAACATTATCGAACTAAGGTCTTGTTTTTGAAAATTAGAAGCTTCTAAAATGTTTTTGTAGCAGTAGCACTATTGTAGAATCCTTATTTAGATTAAAGAGTACCTTAGCATTACTAGAGCAACATACCAGGATCAACTGATTAATGAAAACCAATTCTAATACCTAAAATGCTCTTAAAATATTTTTAGATACAAAGTTGATATTGTAAGACATTTAATCATATATTCAAGCACTTCCCTTCAAACTAAAGCTTACTTAAGCCTTAAGTTTCTTACAAATGAATCAGTTGAACAGGAAAATTTGATATTGACTCCATAAAACATGGTTGGAAACTAGAAAAGAAACTCGAAGAAGTTGGAAACATTGCAGATATGAAATATGGCTGCAATGATCATCAGCCTAAAGAGATAGTCAGAAAGTTGCTTGATCAGAATGACCAATAGCAGAAATATTGTGGCATGAAAATTTTATATATCAAGAACTAAATATTTATCCAACCTCATCAAAAACAGCATTTGGAAGCTTGAAAACACAAGAGAACTTGGGAGACAAAAAAATTGGTATTGCAAATAAGGAAGTTATGCATTAGGAAGAGGCGGGAAACTCTAAATTCTTGTTTATGGTAAATACACAATGCTTAATATTTGAGGTTAGAAAAGTTTCCATGACCATGGAATTATAGAAAACATACTTAAATTGTTTCAACATGTAGAGAAGAGGATAAGTCACCTGAGGGAGAAGGGTTACTGATCAAATTTTTAGCTTCAGCAGCCTGTCGATGTGCTTCAATCGACTTTACCCTCGCTGTCACGGTACGCATGTACTCTTCCTGTAAATATATTTAGTAGGTAAGTTACTATTGTTTTCAAAGTTATGTTTATAAATTTTATATAAAGCAGAAGCTAGTATAATCATGAAAAACACTTTGTATCGACGAAAGTAGTTTTAGCTTCAGTTTTGTTCTGAATAATACTCAAAATAGTGAGAAATCTAATACTTTTTTTGCAAGATAAAAGTTGATTCTTTGAAGATCTTGCAATAAAGCTAGGGTCCTGATCTACTTACAGAGACAAGCAAAGTCCCTAATCCAAAGAAGTACAAGAAGGATACCTCAGTTTTAGCAGAAGCATTCACTTTCTCCTCATATCTTTCTACAATTTGAACAAGCTCAGGTAAAGTATATTTTTTATTGGGAGCAACACTCTTCATTATTCTGTCCGCGCTGCACCAATTATGTTACATTTAAACAAATGATAGATCATGTCAGAATATTGAAGAGCTTCATAAAAGTTATAAACATAAAGAATTAGAAGTTTTTAACTATAAAAGGAATTCAATTATTAGTACTTATACAAGATCAATGATAGACACTGACATGCTTATATTCCTTGCAATAAAAGGAGAAGGTGCTAAAGGAAAAAATTTAATCACAAAGAAAGTAGCTAGTTATCATAAAATAGCCAAGCTGAAATTCACAAAGGAGTCAAGAAACGCTATTTTGAAAAATTCTTATCGTAAAAATTGTCACTGACAAAGATATTAAGTCTTGTAAGTGCTCAAATAGAAAACAAAAAGATTTCAACATTTAAACTTATGCTTAACACAATCTGTTACACATAAACTAAAAGAAAATGCACAATTCAAATCATATTTTTGTGTAGGCATGTTTCTTACACGTTCATCACAATCCTTTTCCGAAACTCTTTCGTTTTCCATCTCTCGGTCGCAATGTTGGCAACTTGCTTACCATCTTCCATTTTGTTTGAGAAAGTACTCAAAATTTACCTGAAAAGTCATAAAATCTTGTGAGGATATAAAAAAATGTTGAGCATTTGTACCATGATTCTTGAAATATCAAACTTTTTTAACAAAGATCCCAACATCAATTAATCAATGATTCAATTCCAAGTAACCACATCAAAATTTGATTTTACATGATTACAAAATTCACAATTCATGCAATGCATCAATTCACATATAAACATACTCAATGATCAATCAAGAACAACAAGAACAAGTATCAAGAATCCATCACCAAGAAGCAATAAAAAGAACTGATTAAAAACTAAATAGATCTTTGTCACGCAAAAAAAAAAGAGAGAAAAAAGAGTGAGAGTGTGTTACTTGCTACTATCGAAGTATATAGGCACTGAAGAGTGGAGTCACTGAATTGAGAAGAGAACAAAAAAGAAAGTGTTATATATGGATCAATAGTTTGGGTGTCACGTTTTCTTTCATTCGCGCCTTTGACATGGGCACAAAAGAATGCTTAAATAGAAAGTTATGAAAAGCGAAAAAATCAGTAATAATAGAGTAGGTTTAGGGTTTAGTTTTTTTTTTTTTAAGGAGGTTTAGGGCTTAGTATTTAAGGTTTAGAATTCGTAAGAGGTAAATATAAAAAATTTACACTAATTGTTTAATCAATATTGTACGAACTTTTTAGTGAAGGCATATTCATTAATTGACAATTTAAATGATGTTTTTTTTTTTTAAAAGGAATGAAAATGATATTTTTCTTTTTTTGGCTAATACAACGTAAATGATAATTAACAAGAGAATTTACAATATACATGCACCACACCGCCCAAAAAAAGATATCCATAATATTAAGAGAACCAACTTATCTAATAAATTGTTATAAAATTATATTAGAATAGTAGAGGTGAAGAAACAAACCATGGAGCTCGTTCCTTCTAAAGGCGAATGGTTTGAATGAACCGAGTTGGATTTTTGGTGGAACAACAAAATTTAAGGTTTATTTTTTTTTTTTTGAATAAAAAATTTAAGGTTTACTTATCTATCGTTCATATGAACAAGAATGTTAACATAAATAAAAGAAAAAGGAGAAAGAGAGAAAAGAGTTACTAACTACCTATCAGCTCGAAATCTGGATGTGCTAAGACCTACTTTTTGAGGAGTCGGAATGAGAAGGAGAATGAGAGAAAAGAGATGAAAATAGCACTTCAAATGTGTATTTCTATACAATGTGATTTTTTTTTTGAAGGATAAATACCATGTGAATTTTAATTTATAGATACGAATAAATAAATATATAAATGGAAAATCAAAATAATCCACTTATAACAATATTTATAACATAAATAAAATGTATGGTAATTATTATTAGACCAGGAAAGATATCGCATCCAAATATAAAAAAAAGTTGAGGAAAAAATATTATTACTTTTTACACCATTTAAAATTCAAAATATTATATTTATTCTAATTATTTACTTGAATCTATCCTTCCAAAATCTAATAAATAATACGTAGCTTTTTTTTAAGGATAAATAATACGTAGCTATTGACTATATTTTATTCCAAATCAAATGTGAAGAAAAAAAAAAGATACAAAGAAAATCAAGTGAGCATTGGACATTTTTTGTTTATTTGTTTTTCTCTAATAGAGCAAATCAATTACGAAAAATTCCGAGAAAGTTACGCAAAATTTCAAACGGAAAAGGAATAAAAAGACACAAAAAAAAAATATAGATTTGAATGTATTCAAATTAAGGGGATTTAATGAGAGTTTTAAACCACTGTTTAATTTTATTTTAATGATATAACTTGAAATGGAATGCTTAGTTCAATTTATTTAACTCATCATCGAAATTTGGATTATCAAAACTTTTTTCTAAGAAAACCGAATAGTTAATACCAAAAACCTATACCATATATAAAAAGAATGCATAGTTTTGGGTTGACATCATTTAAAATAAAAAAGTTTTTTGACCGACTTTTTTAATTTCAATTATATCCTTAATTTTCTTATAAAAATATTATATTGTAGATGTTATTAAGAAATGTAAGAATTTATATTATATTTTCTATATCTTTTGAGTGAAAAGAGTGAAAAGACTGACACATTCTTGCTACTATATATAAAAGGATACATTATCTTGGATTGGTAAAAATGTCAAAATTGTTAGGTCAGACGACGTGATCGGGATTAAAACTCCAACCCGTCCACTTATCTCTATGAATTTCAATGGTTATTTGTCATTTTGTCTACCGAAAAATAAAAATAAAAATGAATAATGTGAAATTAATAAAATTGAGAGGAATGCTAGCAATACACCTTCTAACACACACTTTTCAACACACTCTCTTTGATTGGTTAAAATTCACATGTGACCCACCAAATTCACAGGGGACCCACATGATTTGGTGGGACCCGTGTGAATTTTAACCAATCAAAGATAATGTGTTGAAAAGTGTGTGTTAGAAGGTGTGTTGTTAGCATTTCTCTAAAATTGATATTGTTACCAAATTGCTCCTTATTTTAATAATTTGTAGTATTAATATGAGATATATTTGGAAAAAGTTTACCCTTTGGTCATTATTATAAGCAAAAAACAATATTTTAGATTCATTTATTAAATGGTGTATATAGTCTTTATTATAGACCATATGTATTATTTAATGAATGAATCTAAAATATTAATTTTTGCTTATAACAGTGATCATAGGATATAGTAATAAATAAATGAAGTAATGTTCAAAAATCTTATTTTTAAGAGTAAACAAATTTCCTTAAAAAATCTTATAATTAAAAACAGGGAGAGTATGACTTAAAAAGGTAATAAATGCATTTTTAAATGGCAAATATATAGAGAGAGTGTGTGAGAGAGAAGGTTATAGAGAGGATGCATGGAGTAGAAGGAGTAGTCTAATTAGAAACACATACAAAACAAAGAAAATCAGACAGCCCATGGAAGTGACCAAAAAAATAGTGCAAGCTATCAAACCCTCATCCCGAAACCCAAGGAAAACACCATACCACCAAAATAACCAAAAAGAGACACCCAGACATCCCCCGATAGGTTTGTTGAAAAAAATAAAAGTATCTCCTTTAAACTTACGAAATGTGAAAGTTAACAAATTGTCAATTGTAGCCTAAATAGAGTATGATCTCTTACCATTAATCAAGAGAGAGAAATGCACGAGAAATTTAAATAAAACTAGCTTGAATGGTTATAGATCACATATTACTATCTCATGCGTATACACGAGAAAGAAAATATTCTATTGCTAATTCTATTTTTAACACTTACTTTTTATTAAGTGAAACTCACTACTTTATGTGAGATCTATTTTTAAAACCTAAAACTCACATGAGTTTTGTTTAATAAAAATTTTAATTTAATATGGTGTGAGGACTAAAATGTTTATAGCGAGAAATTCTTTTATAATCACAAACACAAATACATAGTGTCTGAACACATACATACAAGTTTTTTTTTTTAATAATGAAAAAGAAATTAATAACAAAGTGATTTAGTATATCAAGAAAGGAAAAAGTTTGATGGTGCGAAAACACGGCCGACGAAAAATGACGAACAAATACACACCGTAGGATGTTAATTGGAATGCAACTTATTTTTGACTTTTATTATTTTGAAAATACTACCCCCCATGATTCGTGTATCAGTCGTGCATTGAATTCTCACACCACATAGCAATCCTGTTCAAGAAATAACACTTTTATGTGTGTATGACCAAATACTATTTATTTATGTTCGTGACTATGAAAAAATGCCTCCAATCCATTCCCGTATAAAATCTTTTTATTTTTCTCAAATCTGATTGAGTGTAAATTACTACGCCTACAACCCACAGTGCAAATATATATGGAGAGAGATAACTGCAAATGGGGACTAAAATTATAATTCCATTTAGATTCCAAACCACAAAGAGGAACATTTAAGTTATTAAACGGACCATACTTACTACTACAAGTTAATGGAGTATTGCACTGAAGATGCACTTATGACTAGTTAGGTTCATAAGTCATTCATTTATATATAATACCATACTTATATCATACCATATAACAGTACCAGACCATCATAATTATACATGCATACATTATACATAAATAAAAACCAACCAACCAAATAATTCTCCAATATTTTTTTTAAGCACCCATGAATTAAAACTGTGGAAGAGGCATTGCCAATTGATCAAGTAGAGCAGTAACAGGTGTAGCCAACCTAGGCTCATAAGCAAAACCATGCAACTCAAACCCATCATAACCAGCATAAGGACAAGGTGGAATCCACTGCCATCTCTTCCTTCCAATATCATAAACCAAACCCTTATCACTTCCTTTAATCATAATCAAAATAAACTCACCATTCCCAACACACTCAAATCCATTCCCATTTTCCATTTCAGCAAACTGAACATAAAGTTGTTGTGGCATTCTCTCAGTTTCAACCCAAACACTTCCACAACCTTGTAAACACCAAACCCTCAAACTTTTAGGCACATTCAGCTTACTCTTTTCAACAGCAGCAACAAGTAATAACTTCCCTTTGCATTCAACAAGATTAGGTGACCTTAAAAACCTTCTCATAGGTGCTTGAATTTTGAACCAAGTGTTTGTTGCTACATCATAAGCTAAAACACTAAAAGGACTACAATTCATGCAGTAAAATTTTCCATTTGAATATACCATTCTACCAGATTCAAGACTACAAAGTCTTGGTAATGAAGAGGTTGTTCCCCAAATGGAATAAAACCCACTTGCATCAATGTGAAAGCTTTCAGATGTTAGGTTTTTAACTGCATATGGTGATATCATGTCATCACCAGCAACAGTAACATCAATGGAAGATGGAGTGATGGTTAAACCAATGGAAGGAAAGAGTCTTGGACGCAACGTTGGTGGTAACTGAGCTATAGAACCAAGTAAAGGGTTGCTTAAAAGCATTGTTTTGGGACCAGATTCATCAGAAACAAAACAGACTAAACCGGAGGATGAAGAAGATGGTGAGAAACCAGAAGGGATTAAAGCAAATGAAATACGGTACCATGTCATTTCATTAGGATCAAAGAGGTAGCCTTCAAAGGAAGTACTATCAGTGATGTTGTTACTGTTTTTGTAGATGTGAGTTTTTGATCTGGTTTTGTGTTTGAAAAAGATGAACCAGTGGAAACGAGGTGAAACTTGAAGGTATAATTCAAGGAAAGAGTTGGAAAAGAGAAGAGAGTAGAATCTCTTGCAGACAGAACGTGCACGGAAGAAAGCTGGTGGTGGAAGGAAAGCTATGATACGATCAAGTAGTCTTTGTGGAAGCTTGCTCCATATTCTGCTGTTCATCCATGGAGTAGTAGAGGCAGTGCTGTAAGGAACAGTAGTTATGTTGGTGCTAACACCAGAAGCTGTAGCAGTGATAGGGAAAGTGTAAGAAAAAGAAGGGTTCATACTCATGCTCATGTTCATATTCATACTCATATTCGTAGATGGGTGAAAACCTTCCATAAATATAAATATAAATGTTTATATGGTTCTTTCTTATTAGAGGAAATAATGGAATATTTAAGATATGTGCTAGCTAGGGTTGGGGTTGCCTTTAATGATAAAGGAAAGTTTTAGGATTTTTGGTGAAAAAGAAAAGGAAGTGGTGGAAAGGAAATGTTTGTGGAAAAGAACGCTTTTAGGGAAGCACCTAAGAGGGGAAAGGGTAAAAAAGGTAGCTAGGTTTTGGAAGGAAAGTTGGTGGTGATTGCTAAAAATCACCTGGGAGGAGATAGTTGATTCTGTTCCTCATTTTCAGTGGGATTTGGAGGAGATATTAGAGAAAAGGGGGGTAGATATAGGGAGATTTTGAAGAAGATTTTAGGTGTGATGAAGCATAACCACAAATGGAACAAAGGACGTGAGTTAGAAAGTGGCAATGAATTGGGTGGGGACAACTGTATATATAATAACAACAATAACAATAGACAACAAAGAGTGAAGTAGAAATGAAATGAACCTTGTTATTTCTTTATATATAATATAAAAAGTTTTAATTTCCTTATTAATGCTTCTTGCTCTTGGTTGCTTTCTTTTGGTAGTTGAGGTGAGAATAAAGAAAGGGGAAGTGATTATTTCTGATGAATGCATCTATCATTTCAGTGTTGTTTTGTCAAAGCCGAGGTTGGAAAGGAAGGACATGTTTGCAGAAGAGAGAGACATGTGCAATGCAATTGATCAAAGTGCAACTCAACTATATGCTACATGCTAGTACTAGTGGAAAAATATAGGCCCTTTATATTATATACAATAATTTTTGCCAAAAATATTATGTATAACAAATATAATAATTCAAATGTTAATTCAAATATATATTATATATAAGGAGTTTGCTAGGATACATCCATTAGTTTTTATTAAGGTGTGTTTTAGCAAAGATATAACTAAAAAGTTGTTAAATACATCTTAAGGTGAATGTTGCTAAAACACATCTTCTAAAAAATAAGTGGGTG
>Ga0209282_1002911_pt1 | contig 10066 bp, 4 predicted proteins | sample Mtrugardesep15_FD_187529 | JGI IMG/M metagenome (GOLD analysis project Ga0209282, IMG submission 187529) | Root nodule microbial communities of legume samples collected from California, USA - M. trunc garden sep15 (SPAdes) (version 2) | ecosystem: Host-associated > Plants > Roots > Nodule...
CATATTTCAGGTTAAGACCGTATTTATTCCAACGGGAGTATCTCTTACATCAGAAATCATTGCCCCACTTGTTGCAACCCTTCCCTTGGAGGTAAATTCAATTTAACTGCCCATTTGTTATTTTACGAACAAACTAACTTTGGACTTTTTATGTATATATTTATACTTATGCATATAACTCAATGTGATTGATTACAATGCACTGTTTTTATAGATCAAGGGAGAAATTGAGGAATTTCTCAAAGTGATTTTCACTCTGTTTCAAGGTATACAACGTAACAAAATATATATTAACACGCCACTGGATGCACTTGTGCAATCTGCTTTATAGACTGGAGTTACATTTGAACCGTACTGTTTTCTTTTAAGATTTACATATTTATGTTTACTTTACTTTTGTGTCAGATCTGGATTTCACTTTCTTAGAGATGAATCCTTTCACATTGGTTGATGGAAAGCCTTATCCTTTGGATATGAGAGGCGAGCTAGATGACACTGCTGCTTTCAAGAACTTCAAGAAGTAGGTTCTTTCTTTTTAACAAATACTAAGTGTTACTTTCAAGGACCCGTGTTAGTTCATACTAATGGACATTTTGCAGTAAATATTTTTAAATGAATAGACGTTGTCGTATTGGTTGCAGGTGGGGTAACATTGAATTTCCATTGCCATTTGGAAGGGTTATGAGTGCCACCGAGTCTTTCATTCATGGATTAGATGAAAAGGTAAACTAATATAACTTTGGCCTAAATGTACAATTTTATTTAATTCAGTTGAGACTATTTATGTCCAGAAAATGTGTGTGCGTCTGTAAGTGCATATTTTTTGTTTTTTTAACTTCGTACTTGGGGGTAGTATTTTGAATACCCCCTTAGAGGAATCTGGCGTAATTTAAAATGTTGCAAGACTTTATCCTTTTTTCTTAGTATACAATGTTAATGAGTGCTTATCATATCTTCAACTTCAATCAAATTTTTCACAAGTTATGAAACTGATAAAACCTGTAAAATGAAGACAATGAAACTGTGTATTATTGAATGTAAATGAATGAGTGTACAAGCTCTACAATGGTGGCAAAACAGAAAATGAAATGATAATCAGAGTCTAAGACCCTGCCCAGAGCTAAGCTCCTACCAGAGAGACATTCTCTCCTAACACATTTGCTAACAAACTTCTCAACGAGTATCAATACACAACCTCACTCCTTCGTATAGCAAACCCGTAACCGAATTCCCTGAATTCTAGGGATTTCACTTACCAACTCATTCTCTCCCATATGGCCCCACTTTCTTCTAGAATATGTTAGGTGTCCTATCAGAAACACCAATACTTCATATTGAAGACGTGCCTAGTGTCCGACATGTGTCGGTGTCAGACACGGATATGACCCCAAACACGTAGTTGCATTCAATCACTTCCATTTCTTAAATTATTACTGGTGTCGACGTCCGTATCAATGACTTATTGATGAATGCAATAATACTATTGCTTACAGTTATGATTTGATGCTATTAGTTAATTTATACGCTTGTTTACTTTTTGCAGACAAGTGCATCTCTAAAATTCACTGTGTTGAACCCAAAGGGCCGAATTTGGACAATGGTGGCTGGGGGAGGTGCTAGTGTCATCTACGCTGATACGGTGGGTTTCTCTTATATTTTTAAAACATAATTCATGCTTAATCTCCATATTTGCAGCATGAAGTGACAACTTCTATACTAAATATTAATACAGGTAGGCGATCTTGGCTTTGCAAATGAGCTTGGAAACTATGCAGAATATAGTGGTGCACCCAATGAAGAGGAGGTTTTGCAGTATGCCAGAGTTGTAATTGATGTAATTAATTTTTATTTCTGCGTTATTTTTGTTTTACCTATCAATTTTAAGATTTAATTATGGTGCTAATGTGAACAACGGGTCGTTGCTTGATGTGTCTAAAGATACTATAGGTATTCTGTAGGAGTAAACAATAATTTTGGTCCCTAAATGCGTGAAGCGGGCGTCATAGATTGATAGTCACAAGTTTATCCAAAATACAAAAACATCTTTGAGTATATCTTTTGCCAATAATTTATTGGACCAAATTGACTAATGGAAAACACATTCAAGGACCAAATTAACTAACTTATAACACATTTGAGAACCAAACCTACTACAATGTACATATTCGAGGATTTTTTTGTAATTTTGGTTAATTCAGGGACTATAGCGATATCACTTGACATATTCAAGGACCAAAATGAGTGTTTGCTCTATTTTATAGCTAAAATAAACTTTTTATTTTTTTCCATGTGCAACTGCCGACCCTGATGGCTTGTTACTCTATTTTATAGCTAAAATAATCTTTGTATTTCTTTCCAGTGTGCAACTGCCAACCCCGATGGCCAAAAAAGGGCTCTTGTTATAGGCGGAGGCATAGCTAACTTCACTGATGTTGCTGCTACTTTTAGTGGCATAATTCGGGCACTAAAGGAGAAGGTAATCCCACAACAGTAGAGTTTTGCTTAATTGTATCATGAGAGTCTTATTGTAGTAGAGCTAATTGATTTTTGAACTATTGCAATCCAGGAATCAAAGTTAAAGGCAGCAAGAATGCACATTTATGTGAGGCGAGGGGGTCCGAACTACCAAAAGGGTCTAGAAAAAATGCGAGCACTTGGAGAGGAAATTGGTCTCCCGATTGAGGTTAGCTAATTAAAATTCATGCCTTTATTTATAGTGTTGAACAATCAAGTGGTGCCTAATAGGGAAAAAATGTGTTGAGGAGCAGTTTACTAATTCTTCTGGATATCTTTGTTACAGGTTTATGGACCTGAAGCAACAATGACTGGTATATGCAAACAGGCAATACAGTGCATTACTGCTTCTGCTTAACCATCCATTTCAGGTCAATGCTTCCTTATGTTTGTGTCATTTCCAAGTTTGAAGTGAACGTTGATGGTTGATTCTTAATTTCCTTTCCCATTCCTGGAATTTGTAAATTTAGTTACACCGTGTTATAAAATGAAGTCATCCAAAATGAGTGGTTGAAAATGTTGTCTCGGTTTTTGTAGAATTTGATGGTACTTTCTTGATACAATAAATATAGTTTTTTTGTTTGTTTGTTTGATTGATCCTTGTTTCTATGTGTTGATACATACTTTCTTCTGCCCTTTCTTCTGTCCATATCTACACCCCCACTTGGGTTGACCTGGTGGTGTTGGCTTGGGACCTTGGTGTTTGTTTCTCTCAAGGTTTCAGGTCCGGTGCCAATTACAATGTACTAGTTTGGCTTCTTCAAAAAAAAAAATAAATAACAGAAAAATCTGCAACTGAAATTGTGAGTGGAAAAATTGGGAGAAATGGGCAAAGGGTCACTATAGTTCTTGTATAAATAGAAAGATCATACTTTCATATCTTGTGTGTGCAAATATTAGAGATCCACTTGTTTTTATCTAATTTCCTCTACCACTAACAGAGTGGTACTACTAGAGCTTGAGAGTTGAAAGATGATAAGTAATAGCTTAAGTTTGTTTCAATTCCTTTGTCTTACCAAAAGGAGTAATGATAATTGGTGTTGGCGTATGAAAGTCTAGCTAGGATCTCTAGATGTTTGGGGTATTCAAAGAAATGGTATACCCAACTTCAAAATGAGGCTACTTTGTAATCTAAGAAAAAATAATAAGCACTTGTCTTCATTAATCAAGGTTTAGATGGAGCCATGATTAAAATGGTTTCTAATGCAACCATATCCAAAAAAGCTAGGGAGATTATGAAAACTTATCTTGAAGAAATCGATAAGGTAAAGAAGGTTCACCTACAAACTTCATGTAGAGAGTTTGAATCATTGCACGTGAAGGAATTGAATCTTTTTTGGATTTTGGTAATAAGGTGTTGGAATTGTGAACCAAATTAACTATTCTGGAAAGAATATGGTAAATATTCGTGTGGTTGAAAAAATCCTTTGTTCTTCAACTGCCAAATTTGATTACGTTGTTTGTGCTTTTGGAGCAAGTTCTCAAAGCCAAAGCCCTTTTTTAGAGAAAATGAAGGAGAAAGATGTCAAAGAGTACATGGAAGAGCACAAGGTCGTTTCGTGAAATTCACAAGAAAGATTGTTGCTTATGGTTTCAAAATTACAATTCAAATTTGATTGTCAATATGTCTATGTTAAAGAATATAATGACCATATTAATCAACTAGACCAATGAAGCAAAACGTTTGAAGCCTGGCATAAAAGATGAACCATGGTGTTGACATATAAGATGTGGACACTTGAACTTTGGAGCACTCAAGTTATAGAAAGAGAGGGAGAGTATACGTAACACTACCACTTTTAAATTGAACAATGGCCAACCTATTTGAGTGGGTGGCTTCCATAAATTAAAAGTTGAGTTAGAAAGTGGATATTAACATTATTCGGAGACATTCTTAAAAAAATAATAATAATAATATTTGGACAGAGAAAATAAGAAATTAAAATATGAATTATTGAGGAAAAAACGTGATCTATCTGTTTTTGATTGGATAACAGATTGGAAAAAAGAAAATGAAGTATTGATCTTATGATCCTTTTACTCTTACAAAATGGGAAACAATGTGAATGAGTTCCACATTAGATATAACCCTGCAGGACATTCCCTCAAAAAGAAAAAAAAAACCATGTAAGACCGTTTCTGAAATTTTGATAGTCTAAGGCGAATTTATAATTTAGGTATAACTAATAAGTATATAAAAAATTTGAAATTTTAAAGCGTAAAAATAACTTATTTGAAGATGATCCCTCAAAAAATTTGCTTGAAGATAATAGTTTGGGTCATGCTTATGGCACATGATAGGTTTCAATAAAAACTAAGTACTTATTAGAAAGAAGTAAATATCAAAAGTTTAAGAACTAAATAGGCACAATTTCTTATAAATAATTTTCATTTTTAGTACCTTAACATGTGCGATAATTTCCCTTATTTTATCACGTTAAGAAATAATCTAATAAAAACTTCAAACTTCATACAAAAACATTGATTTTTTTTATTTAATATTTAAATGTTCATTCAAAACAATTTTTAGGAGCATTTCTAAATGTAAAGTAACAAATAATTGTGTCTATATTAATACTTTATATCATATCTTTGTCAACACATAAAATGGTTAGACCATTCGATCTTTTTTATGACACTAACGATCTCAAGTAGCTTTTCAATAAGAATAACTTTGAAAAACATTTCTATGCAAATGTAACGGTCACCAGCATAATTAAGAGAATTCGATAAGCAATTGAAACATTTGAATTACAATATGCGGTTCTGACAAACTCGAAATTTAAACAATTGACAACACATTTGACAAAGATATTTGCAACACTTTCCATTCAGAAAAAATATCATTTTTATAACCATCCGACACATCCTTTTAAAATTTAAGTATTAGTTTTTTGTTTTGGCATAATAGACACTCTTTTTATTATGGGGATCAAATTTTAAACTTACTTTTTAAGATTTAAGACGGTCGCCTTCCTCGCCCTACTTTAGATACGGCTCTAGATAAATAAATAGAATTTTAATTAAAATTTTCACATTCAATCAATATTATTGTTATTAGAGGACATAAATTTTCGATAGCTATTATTGCTATTAGTTTCTTTTCCTCCTCTGTAGTACTAGTATTTATCTTTTCCAAACCAATTATACATTTTATTCTCATTTCCTCTATTTTCCTTTCTCCTCTATCAATGGAATCAAACAAAGCATTTTTCTAGAAGCATGAGTGTTTATGTTTACGTCCCACACTCCTTTAATTATTAGACAAGAAATTATTAATTATTATTTTACTTTCCTTTCTTATACTTCTTTTTCTAGAAGCTTGAGTGCTGGTTTACGTCCCATACTCCTTTAATTATCAGACAAGAAATTTTTAATTATTATTTACTTTCCTTTCATATACATATTTTTCTAGAAGCTTGAGTGTTTGTTTACGTCACACACTCCATCACCCCTTAAACAACATAAAAGCGGTGGGAATGTCTGACTCCTTATGGCAACTTTGGGTCACTCCTAGCATACATAAAGCTCAGTGAGTATTGATGGATGTGTTTAAATAAAAAAATAAAGATATATTTTAGTCTTTCATAATTTTTTTTTATTCTATTTAATCCCTAATATCTAATTAACCCATATCATTTTTACACGAAAGATAAATTAGTCTTCGACTTATTATTACTAATTTGAGAACCACCTTCCCGGTATATATACCATGAATTGGAATCAAAGATGGATTTACTTTTTACCCCATAAACATTATGTATGTGACATTGATCACAATACATCGCTGGTAAGGCACCCTCCATATATTCTAGCAAGAAGATTTGGCGTCCATAGTGAGGCTGTGATAAAGAAAATTCTCAATCACACCACATAAATAAAGTGAAATGGCATTGTGTTGCCATTGTGTTGCCAGAGCGACGTTATGCAACCTCATGTCCAACATATCCCAACAAGAGATATATGAAACTTTTCTTATTCTTGAATAATCTATTATTTCTTTCATTCCACAATACTCAAACACATGAGAGCCAAATAAGCTGCAAAAAGGAACGTCGCGCTTTAAAACCACCTGTCGAATAAACAAAGTGAGCCGAAATATGTTGCAGATCAAGCGAAGAGAAACTAATCCAGGACCGGACTAGATTCCAAAGGGAGCTAAAAATATTGCAAAAAAGGAATAAATGTTGAGTCGTCTCTACACCGCCACACCCAATCACGCATAATTGGGCTTCGTGAGGGATGATACCACGCACCACCAAATTTTCCTTTGTCGGCAACCTGTCTCGAAAAAGTCTCCACACAAAAATAGAAACCTGTCTTTGCCAAATTAAATCTGAAGCTGCATCTAATTTGTGAGAATCATGACTAGTAAGCAACTGATACGCACCACAAACTAAATAACTGCCACTGAGATCTAGTTTCCACTGCCACTTCTGTAGAATGAGCCTGCATACTAATGTCATGAAGTAAAATCCTATACTCCCCTAGTCTCTCCTTTTCTCACGCCCACATCAGTCTCCGCCACTTCCAAGCCTCACCGCCTTCTTACTTTTTATCTTGTATGGCTTACTTACATTTTAAAAATAAACACAAATTAAAAAGATGTATTTTGATATTGAACTTTGAGAAATGCTAACAAATTCTTTTAAAGTATTGTTTAAACAACTAAAAATAATAACTTTTGCATAAAGATGATTTTTTCTCTGATACTCCTTGTGTTGAAAGGACTATTCATTGAGTTTATTAATATATGTTTTCTCGTATTTTAAAAAAATATATTATTTTTAAATGTGTTTGACTTATATTTTATGATAAAGTTTATTTATAATATATTTCTTAAACAATGTTCTTAAAAAAACCTTCTTAGCAACACCTTTAAATTTTTAATCAAAAAATTATGTTACTGGATGACAAAGATCTTGGTATAATGAAGTAGATAATTGTCCGTGATGTATCCCCAAAGAAAATGACACTGATACCTCGGTAGGTCTATCCTAGTGATTTTTATTTTTATTTTTATTTTTAGGAGAGGTCTATCAACGATCACAGGGTCATTTTCATCAACAGTCATTTTCATCAACAAAAACAAATTGATTACAGAGTAATTATTTTTGTCTTCCACTACTAATGACTCAAATATTTACATTAAAATATTTTTTTAATGAGATTTAATTTCGTTTTTTTGTTTGGGTGCTGAAATGAATAACTTTTTATAGGGGAATGATGAGTCATATTCTAGTACACTTATGTTTATTTCAAATTATCTTTGTAAATTTCTGAGAATAAAATAATACTAGAAATTTTGCATTCTTATGTGTGTTATAAGTTTGTTAAATTTTATTTTGAATATATAAAAGATTCATAAGAAACAAATAATTTATCTATAAAATAGGTTGAAAACTATTTCCCATTAAGATAAGAATAATTCTTTTTTTTTTTAAAAAAAAAGATAAGAATAATTCACGTGCAACTACACATAAATTTTTCTCGTAAGATAATTCCTGAAAATAATATAAATGCTAACTAGTTTCTAAGGCAACTAATTATATTTTAAAAAGCATCTAAAAATAAAACTCATCCTTATATATTCATGAGAAAAATTATGTTCAAGAGTAAAGTTAATGAACTTGAAACAAACACCTGTAACTTTTGTCTATCTTACCAACTCCTACAGAATGTGTACACAGAGACTGCTAATCAATGTGAGATTGATTAATTAGTCGTTTCTAACCTATCTTTATACATTTTAATTTTGTTGATCTTCTTTTTCGGTACCATGATCTACTCAACCCTACAAAACCACTACATAATACTTTTTTGTTGGATATATATACTCTCTCTAATGATTTGAAACCTTTGATAAAAGGTCTTTTACAAATTATTAACATATTTGAGTTAACCTAAAGTATGCAACTTTTTGACCCCTAGTCATGATAAAATGTGACATCTTGTTTTTATGTGGAATTCAAGTTAGAATTGAGTTACGGAATTTCAAGGTAGACATAGTCAGTCCCACTGCACCAATAGCAAGTAGCATTGAGACTTTGAGAGTAAAGTGTACTTTAAGTCATGAGCGGGAACCAAGTCCACAACACATTGAGAGACATATTTATGAAATAATTCATATTTATTTGGCTATTTTCTTAAAAATAAATATTTTCATAAAAGCAGAACAAGTTTGTTAACATAAATTACATTACTCCACATACAAACAAAAATTGTGTTTCAATATACTTATTTACGGTCACTCTCGTTGTAAGAAAAAAATATTACTTCTTTAGATTATAATTTAGGGATGGATCCAAAACCAGTGTTCGCTATTAGTGAATGCTAATTGATGTCCTTATAAATTATTCACTAAAGAAATGTTTACATTGACAACAGAAGTTGAACAGATGATCTTGTGAACGATCTAATTGTATGAGGGATGGGCCAATGTCGAAATTGATTTTGGTATAATTGATTTTAAAGAATTGATTTTGATTAAAAGTGAGTTGAATGTAAAGTGATTTATGTTTGGATAGTTTGACTCAAAATTGATTTTGGGCATGTAAATTACCAAAGTAGGTTCTATCATGTGTATATATAACACAATTGACAATAAAATTGACTTAAAAGTACTAAATTACCACAATTGTTAAAAACAAATTACTCAAATAAATTTAGGGAATAGACGTATTATTTCGTCATAAAAATGTTTTTATTATCCTTCTTTTCATTCATTTTTTGGTAATTCTATACCTATAATTATTTTGTTTTAGTTTATTAAATAAATGAAAGGGGCAATCCATCGTTCTTCCAATTTTTTAAACAAAACGGATGTACCAAAAATGGCATGACAGCCACAGTGTAAGAATTGAAGGAAGGTCCATAAATTAACGAGAGGATGGAAGGGACGCCTTCTTCCTTTTATTAAAGAGGGCAAAATTGAAATATTGCTTGTGGTTGTTTTAGAATCGATTTGAAAGAAACGTAAAAGCTACAAAATGTTGCTTCAGCTAGAATCAATTTTAAGATCCAAAAGCAATTTCATAGTTGAGATCCAAACACCCTCATTTTTAGCCAAATCACGATAGAAGGCTGTAAACGTGCGTTTGCGGTTGGTGGCCATGAAACCAAACAGGGGTTGAATCTTCTCTTTCATTTTTCTCTCATTCTCTTTCCTAAATCTCTATCTTTATTTTAATTTCACTCTCTCTTAATTTTATTTTTATTTTATAAAAAAGAAAGAGATTAAATTTAAAAGAGAAACGGAAATTAGGAGAGGGACATAGAGAAAAACTTTTGAGTTGATCTATGAAAAATTGAAGAACTTGAGAATTATAACCGGCACTACAAGAATTTTGGTTATTATTGGCAGAATTAATCCCTCAATAATGACACAAATCCCTCAGTAATACACATTACTGGCGGACTTTGTGACAAAAAACTTCCCTCAGTAATACTGGCGTCAGTAATGTTACTGGCGGAATTTTCCCTCAGTAATGTAGTGGGTGATCTGATGAAGCATTACTGAGGGATTTTTCCTACAGTAATTTCTGGCGGAATA
>Ga0209282_1002912_pt1 | contig 10057 bp, 2 predicted proteins | sample Mtrugardesep15_FD_187529 | JGI IMG/M metagenome (GOLD analysis project Ga0209282, IMG submission 187529) | Root nodule microbial communities of legume samples collected from California, USA - M. trunc garden sep15 (SPAdes) (version 2) | ecosystem: Host-associated > Plants > Roots > Nodule...
CGATTCAATTGTAGCTCGACTGTTTTATCTTGAAGATGTTGTGGTTGATAGTCTTTTTGTACAATTTTAGACAATACCAAGAAACATTTTAAAGAGAACAACATAGTCTGCGACTCAACCTAATAATCTCTTCTATGACCGAAAAATATTTTTGAACTATTTTTTAATTATTGTTCTTGTTGTGAATTTGGACTCAAAATCAAACCAATAAAACTATGATGTGTGAAGTAACAGAAAGTAGTAACCAATATCAAAGTAACGACAAGCAACAACAATAACAAAACTTAGATCTAATATAAAAATCAAAGTGAAAAGCACAAAACCACAAGCAAAAGTTAAAGAGAGAAGGGAAACAAACATACACCAAGAAATGTTTACCCAGTTCGGTCCAACTTGACCTACTCTGGAGGTGAGATTGATCTCTCCAATCCACTATTAATGAGTTCTTACAAAGAGATATAAAAGGGTACAAGAAATTAGCTTCAACAAGCTCGGAAAGAACAAACCCTAATTTCTACCTTTTTTTTTCCAATCTCACCAATGAACAAGACACTCAATGATTTTCACTTACCCAAGGTGCTTACAATTGTTCTCAACCCAAGAGAACATATCAAGATAACTCCAATCAAAGACCCTCAACCCTAAAGTTACCTCATTTGATTTTCCAATTTCTCTCTCTTGAAGCTCTTCTCAAAAAATAAAAAATGAATGCTTATATAGTGCTCTGATACTGTCAAAATCGTGTTACGTTTGTTAGAATCGTGTCATGATAAGTCTCGTACATAGTCCAATACTACTGCTTTATCCCAAAATCGTGTCACGATTTGCTTTCTAGTAGCAACCTTACGTTCTGCCCAAAAAGTCGTGTCACGTCACAAGAATCGTGTCACGATTCTTTACATTTCCAAAATCCAATTTTGAGTCATAATACAACAGTTCCAACATATATATGTAAAAAAGAAAGTTAGATGATATAAAGTAAAAAAATGTTAGTTAACAAAAATTGATGTATTAATTCAAATTTGAGTAAGATACATTAAATTTTGTTTACCAAACTTTATCATAAAAGTTATCAATTGTTTTTATTTTTTAAATCTTTAACTAAGGGCAGTTGTTAACAACACTCTTATATATACACACACACCATATTTGAGGTGAAATCTATAAAATCGAGATAAACATCTCAATTTTGGCAAATTTACATTTTACCATTCGAAAATAAAAGTGCCATTGTGATTTTCTGAAATTCTAGAACTCATCCAAACATATATAGTCAAAAGACACATTGAGACTCATGTCTATTGTGAACGGTAGGAGGTAGGAGTACTATTATTATAAAAGGGAAAGGAAAATGCTAACTAGTATGCTAACGACACTACACTAGTTAAAAAGATTAATATATAAATTTGTATAAAAAATTGATAAAAATTAAAATGTCTAGCTTTATGAAAGTCAAAATATTATTATTTTCAATAAAAATATTTTATTTTTAACATCCTTAATCATTATACTTAAAGCAGTAGTTAGCAAAACCTTTATAAAAATAATACTCTAATAATTTTACAAATTATGCGGAGATTCAGGGTTCTGTTTTTATTTGGCTGTGACTATATCAATATATCATATCATCATGATAATGTCTCTGATTCAGTCCAATTCTTGTTGTTTGTGGCTGTGACGGTGAATGAAAAACATTCATAAGAAGCCAAAATCGAAAAGAGCAAGGTGAAGGAAAGACATGAATAGAGGTACATGTAGCTACCTACAACATAGGTGTTTGGTAGCTAGTATTTATATTACTAGCTCATTAAAATATTAATGTTTTTCATCAATTCAATTATTGGTGTTGTCTGCAGTACATGCCACCACTAAAATCTTGCACGTATGTGTGAGGTTCCAACCCTACATTTTTTGCACGCTTGAATTTTCAAGACTTGGCTGCATTGCATAAAGACAAAATTTAAGATTTTCTTTTTTCTTTCCTGTCTGTGTGCGTGTTTTATTTTGACCGAAATAAATTTAGTATATAAATTTGTTGGGTTAGTTGTACATAAATTAAATACATTGTCTGTATACTAATTGTGAGTAGAAAATCACATACACCCCTAGGTAAGTGAAATGACTAAACTATTTGTAACTTTTTATTTATTCCATATTGTTCAAGTTCTCCGACATATAAATATGTTTGAGTATCTTTATCCTATCCAAAACTATTTAACATCGTATAAGAGCCGAGTTAAGGATTTTAATGTGAGAATTTGATACAAGCCCATGCTAGACATGAGGATGGATGTTGAAATTGATTTTGAAGTTGTTTGTAGTTTGCTATTTGCCCTACATTGCTCAAGTTCTTAGGCAATTGAGTCTATAAATATGCTTGAGTACTCTCATCTTTTGAGCTAGCTTTTGGAATGAGAACCAAATCTATTTAACAGAGCAGAAAATCACACACTCTAACAGTTGGAATGGTATGCAAATATTGACTTAGGTAAAAACAGACAATGAAGAAACCCACTTGCATTGGTCTAATGATATTGATTTGGGCCTTTAAAATGTGCTCCTTCTTAAAATTTTAATTTAGATTTGCTAATTTAACTTCTTTAAATAAAAAAAGACAATGAAGCATGAAATCCACACTTCCTATTGTAGTACTCCACTACTAACCTTAAGGAACAATGAGTAAGGAGGCACATGTTGAGGAGGGGTTGTGTACTATATAAACCTTGTCAACGACGGGCACCACAAACCTCTCAACAAGTGACAACTAATGCACTACTAGCGGAAATAACCGACAAAGGCTTGACGCTATAGACGATGTTCTTTTGACAAGTAGAAATAGTTTTGCCTATAAACACATACTATGTATAATGTATAACACAAAATCAAGCAAGCACAAGCCTTTATCGTTCTACCTTTATCTTTAATTACATGCATTTCTTAGTATGGTAAAAAAACCCGAAAACAAACGTATTCAGTATGACATCTAATACCATGCCAAATGGAAGACTTAATATGATAAGCGATAAGATTAATCAAATAGTATAATGACTAAAAATAGAAGTAATAACTTGCATAGAATTAGAAGTTAGAACCTTGCACAAATAAAAGATATTATTTCTTTTCTTTTTATGTTATTATTCATTTTATTAGTCATATAATATAATGACTAAAAATCCATTTTTTAAAGTTATTAAATAAAAAGTTTAAAGTTCAAACTCCGACCCTCGCATATATATTATTACAATATAGTGAGAATAAATTAGGGTTAGTTGGTTGGTTAGTTAAGAGTTAGTAAAACTAACTCATCCCTATAAATAAGCTACATCATTGTACCATTTACATATCTTTTATTCATTTTTATCTTTTTGATGACTCTTAGAGAACATTGTGCATTCTATCTTTCCACTGTATGAGACTTTGATATTCGGCATCCTCTAATTCATAATATGTATCACAATGTTCCTACTAACCAAGATAAATTCATAGGACTTCTTCTTATATTATTAACAATTGCCCTGTGAAAATTAAAAAGAAAACATCTATGGGTACGAAAGAGTAATAACATTGAAAAAATATGAGGATAAATAAATTGTAACATTTGTCAAAAGAAATGTACGTGTCAGAGTGAAAACAATAAGGAGATGAAATAAATTGAAGGCTATATGCACGTGCAGGAGACAAAAATCTTGTGAAATCTGAAATGGGTCGATCGTTTTATATATCCCGGCGTATCTGTAATTAAAAGTATAGGCTGACTCTCAAGCATCTTATGTCTCTATCTGGTTTAATGAACAATATTCAATCTTAATTTCTCTATCATTTACATATGGCTAAAAGAAAGGACAAAATTGAATGTTTCATGCTGCACAAAGTCATCAATTTCAACACCATTTGAATAAAATTAGGCCCCTTCCAGCACACACTGAAAACGAGTATGAGATAAGATTTTAGGTTTGCTCATAAGTATAGTATGAGTGTGAATCCTGGCTGGTAGAAAAAATATTGTCTCTCTTGAAGTCAAATATAAACCAGAGTTTTTTTTTTGACAATAAATATTAACAAAAGTGTTAAATATATTTCAATTTTTCATTTAATCTCTCAAAAAATTTCCTTCAACTCTTAGTTTTTAAAAAGTTTTCTATCGGCATTTTTCGTTTATGCTTTTAAGTCATTTTATGTGTATTATTCAATTTCTTATTTTGAAGTCATGTTTCGTATGTTATAAAATTCTCTCTTGTTCCACAAAAAAAAAATCTCGCAAAAATTTAATTTTTTTAACAAGCGACGGTTTATGAAGATGAGACAAATATAACAAAGGGCAGGTTTGAATTATGTTTGATGCTTTAGCAACTCTTTCAAAACAATAGATAAAAGCGGAAGTAAATAGGTAAGAGAAAGAAACAACACAATGAATTTATCCTTGTTCACCCACAATTAGGATTACGATCAATCCTCTTGCATTTCCAAAGGATTTTTTCACTATAATCAAATCTTGATTACAACAATAGTACTATAACAACCTTGCCCTAGATTTCCTTGCCTCAACCTCGAGAACTTTCTAATCTCAATCTAGAGATATACAACAAGTTGTTTTACAAAAAGATAGTGTTTACACAAACTATAAGAGTAGTAAACATATATGAAACTCAATACACTTAGAACGTAACCTAATTGACTTTAAACTAACAGGCATTATAGCATAACCCAATAACTTTATTATCTACCAGGGTGAATATGATCATTTGATGAACTCACACTTGAAGGAAAAATTGTAGCGTAGCAAGTGTGAGTTAGAAATCTTATATCAGTTAGAATAAAAACTAATTGTTTTAAGATTTTAGGTTTAAGCGTTGTGTTGCTCTAATTTGTACGATTGTTCTGAATCCAATATGGGTGGTCTTTCGACCTCCCTGGTGACCCACATAATTAAACTAAAATGTGTCTGTCAATGTCTCATACCTCAAAAGCCATTTTAGTACTTTACTTTGTGTATCTCATTGCTGATTTCAGTAACCAAAATCACTGTCAATTATTTTGTACCATCGCATATCATCACAGTTCAATAACTTAGCTTACCTGCACAGCCTAGCCTAAACTGTGAGTCTGTGATGATCTATGATTCTCTTCATACTCTTTCAAGCAAACACATGAGGGCCATCATGTCAGATTTCACTTCGTGCAAGGTGAAGTAGAAAAATATTACATCTCACGTGAAAGGTGAAACTATATTCTGGAATATAACATAAAAGATAACAGTTAATTTGTTTTGGATATTTTTTTTTTCTTTCTAAACTAGTTACAAACCCGTGCGAAGCTTCGCACGGATTGAATAACGTATCTTGTAAAAAATTTGTTCCAAAGAAAAAAATGAAACAAATTAATGAATATTGCACAAACTCGGATATTCTAAATAAATCACTTTTACCGTATTTTTAAAAAACTTTGTTATATAGGAGAAATGAGCAAATTAAGGGAAATAGCTGCATCTTTCTAAGAAATTGCTGTCGTTCATAAATGTGAAAATCAACCAAATATATTACACAAATCTCAGCTATATGTACATTTCTAAAACATTTACTAAATCATTATAAAAATTTGCTGTAGGAAAAGAACATGTTCTATTTTGTTCAAGAGATTAGGAAAACAACATTATAATTAACATGATACTAATTGGAACCAATGAAGGAACCAACAATGTGCAGATTAACATTACATAATAGTTAGGTTTATAAAAGAGACAACAAGAGTCATAGACTAACCAAAAAGGGATTTTTGCCAATATTTACATCAAACAAAATGAAAAGAACAAATGGCATCCCAAAGTCAAGATAGTTTACGATTACAGTCCAAAGCGATACGCCAAAATAGTAGAAGTTCAAATAGTTCAGCAGCAAAGATCTACTTTGGAACAACTCGAATGTGGAAGTTCTTCAGTGACTTTTCGAGATCAAAGATGAGCTTACCATCTTCTTCCATCACACGTTCTCTGCGAAAATTGAACCAATGCCCACCCAAGTATTTTTCATAGCTTGCTCTGTGTCTGGTCATCAATGAGAGTGATTATTTTGCGCTTTTCTTTCAGAATTGTTCTTGACACCTCGTTTGAGAAATGCTAAACAGGAAAATAACTGCAATATTCGTCTAATGCATATTAACATGGATAAGATGTATGCGAATATAGTTACATATAATTTATAAAATGAAGGTAGCGTAACTAATTTTAAGCTAAAGAAAATGCACCATGACTTCTAATTTATCTTCCTATAAAGTTTAGATAAATGCATGCATGTGGATTATATATACCCCGTTGGCCAATTAACATTGTTGAAACAAATGGAAATTAAACATCACTCCTGCATGTGCATCTATAGCTAGCACCATTTGACATTGATGTCTTCGAACATTTGGTGCAACTCTCATAATACCATCCAAACTGGTTAGGATTGAATTTAGTTGTTTTCCAAATAGTGATGCAATATGTATACTAACACAAATTATGCACATGAAATAAAGAATAATGCAATATGTATTTTTAATTTTTGCGTAAAAAAACTCAAAGCATGTTTGTGCATAAAAAAAGCAGACCTTGACTAAGTTTATAAATTCAGCAATTGACTTAACTTAAGACAGATTGGATAAATTGTTGTACGAAGTACGTTGAGAAGAAGCCGAACTCTGACTTAAGTTCTGACTGAAGCTTTGACTCTGAGCTTGAGAAGTGTTAAGGTCACGACAACAATTCAAGAAACATGGTCAAAAAACAATCAAATTAGATTTGGCCTCTTTATCTTTTTACACCAAAATAAAGAAGGAAAAAAAGAAGGAAAAGAAGGAGATTCATAGGGGGAGAGAGTGAGAATGTGAGATGGTGTGAGGAAATTGGGAAGTTTTGAGGGGTATTTATAGGTGGTTTAAGGTAACATAGCACTTAATGAGGTCAAAAAATGTGGAAAAAACTTTTAAAAAAAAAAGTGTAAAAACCATTAAAATGCATTGACCACCGTCCAAAAAACGTGTGTTCTTGAGCTCTAACCACCGGCCAACTTGCGTGAGTTAACTCGCGCACAGGCCAGTTGTGCTTACCCTATTCACATTCGTACTCATACCCTAAGCATAATCATATCATAATCATGTTCATTCATTATGTTAGTGGTTAGCGTGTAACAAACAACATTATCTTGGTTCATTTTACGGAATAATCCTGAGTGGAGTAACCCCAGAATATATTCCTATACATGGCCGATGAAACCTAGTTAAGGTACATCGGACTCCCTCAGTGTTGTGCGGGCCTACCTTGCGGAGCGTGTCCCGTCCCCGTGGCGTGAACCTCTTGCATCCCCCTGGCGTGGATAACAAGAGACACGACACCTACATCTTGCTTAAAGTCTTATTTATGCATGATAACTTATACTTGCTTGTTCATACTTATCATTACTTAAATGATCACCGCGAGTCCGTAACCTACTCGTTTAGAGGTGAATCATTTCGTGCATACTCTTGATCAAACATAACTTATACCTAATGTGCTTAGGTTACATGATATTATACTTATACTCGACTACCTAAGTCGAGGCTTTAGGATTTTTCCCCATTCTTAGGCTTAATTTCTACCCGCATAGTTCATGGCTCTCTCGTATGCCATTCATCGTTGAACTTGCTAATGTTACTCATACATTTCATTCATAATACCTCTACATATAGTGCATATTAGTTTCTTGACATTGAGGCTTTGTTAAAGTTATAAAAGTTTGCAAAGAAAAGAATCGGACGACATTCTGAACCACAAGGAGAGTTTTCAAAAATGCTGTGCTGAGGCTGCACGCTTAAGCGTGATCCCAAGCATGCAACTTGGTTAGGTTCTTCCAACAGCTCGCTTAAGCGAGCAGTGCACGCTTAAGCGAGCATTCATCACTCCAGAAGTGCAGAAATCGTATTTTTATCCAAAAACCTCCAAAAATCAAGTCCCTAATGTTCACTATACACCCATAATTCATGAAAAGCAGTATAGAACATATGCATGGTAACAATTACACAGATTCAACAGATTAAGGCACAAAGGGGTAATTAACAACCTAATTCATACAATTATCATATCATACAAACTCACACAAGTTCACATAAACCCATGGTAGGTTCTAATCTAAAGAACTCACATGCAAGATTCAGAGATTGATTCCAAGCTTCCTAGCATCTACACCAAAACCCTAAAGTATGCAACACTCTAGTTGAGAGAATCCAAGGTTAGTAAGCTCCAAGTTAACTTCAATTGCTTCAACCTTCAAGTAAAAGCCACTACTAAGCCATGATCACCTCAAGAATTGGTTTTAGAGAAGATTGCATGAAGAGAGAAGGAAGGGGGCGAAAGTCTAGTGAGAGGGGAGAGCACAAATCTGAGTTCTACTTCTAGAGAGAGAAGTTCAATGGTAGGAATGAAGAATTTGAGACAAGATTCACTTATATAGTCGTTAAGTAAAAGTACCAAATTGCCCTTCTTTCTTAAACGTGTTTAACTTGACACCGGTAACTGAACGTGCGTGTAACTACCGACATTGCATCACAAAACATTCTTCGTCATAAAAGAATCTCCTGAACATTTATCCTCTGATACGTTCGGCTGGTAATATATCAATAACTAACAAGTGGGATATTACAGTACCTGAAACTGCTGCTCTTGACATGAAAAATAAAACTCTGTTTTATGTAGATATTGGAAAGCTAGAACAATTATCAATTCCTTATACTTTTATCCTTATTTCAACATATTTTATAGTGATTTAGAGTAAGTAATGAATAACTCAAAAAAGAAACAATTTATTTCATTAGAGCACTTTTCTACAAAAAATAATCACATTGTTATTTACAATATTGAAATACATTAGAACAATTATTATTTGGTTACAACATTAAAGCACTTTTCTACAAAATATATTACAATTATTTTATAATATAATGCAAGACATCAAATATATAAACACTAAGAAAACCATCCACCTTCATCTGGATTTTGAAACCCAACATTCTCAATGGCACCAACTGTGTTGAACATCCTTATCTTTTGCATCTCCTCCATCAATGATCGTTGTAGTTTTTGTTTCCTCACATCAACACATGAATTAATCCTTGTAAGCCTTTGACATCCATGTCTTTGACCATGATGATTCCTATGAGTGTGAGTGTGAGAATCCATTCTCTTGTTACAAAACTGTTTGGTGAAACCAGCCTCCACCATCTCTTCTGGAGGACAAAATCTTGTCCATTTGTTGTGACCCTTTGGATTGCAACAAAGGGGTTCTTCTCCTACTACTAGATTTGTACCATGGTCATCTTCATTGCATGAATCATTGCAATGGTAATTGAAAGACTTGATGGAATTCATTGAGCTTTGAGAGCTTGCATCATCATTCATATATTGATGATCATCTGCAAATAGTTCTAAGTCTTAAGTAACACAAAAATTAGTAGTAACAATCACTTTTAAACCGAGTAAATTACTATTGGAACAACAATTCTAGTTCAAAATTAAAGATATAGAAAACGCAAACAAAGAACACATGATGTTCGATCAAGGAGTTGAATATTCTACAGGATAAAACTTGAGTATAGATATGACGATCCTATTTATCAATAACTATGAGTCATACCTAACAATCTCCATTTTGATGAATATTCAAACGACCTCACCGTAATTATAGATAAACTATGAGGGATAGCTAACAATTGCCAAAATGATACTCTTAGAACTCATGATTTTACTTTCTATAATATCTTCACATATATTGAGTTATGTATTTACGGCGAACACTTTCTTCACGAAATCATCACGATAAAAAATAGGCCAATCAAAATTCAGGTTTTAGCGAAATACATGGGTGGTGGGCTAAAAAAATGGAGGTCAACTATCAATCATCCAATGAAAACAATCCATGTGTATCGGGATGATTTCGCATGCCCACCATTCGCTGTAAATAGCATTTTCGATATTTAAATGGTCAAATGTGAGATGTATGCGCAAATCTGTTCCGGATTGGTCAATTTAATATTTGAAATTATGTGACGG
>Ga0209282_1002913_pt1 | contig 10052 bp, 7 predicted proteins | sample Mtrugardesep15_FD_187529 | JGI IMG/M metagenome (GOLD analysis project Ga0209282, IMG submission 187529) | Root nodule microbial communities of legume samples collected from California, USA - M. trunc garden sep15 (SPAdes) (version 2) | ecosystem: Host-associated > Plants > Roots > Nodule...
TGGATTATTGCTTCAAAGAGAGATTGCTTTTGGGTTCAAAAAAGATGAAAATGTTGTGTTTGAAGACTCCTTCAAACGTGCTCGTTTGAATGCAATAAATTGGATTCTCAAAGTTAGTTCATCCACCCTTTTTCTCTTTTATTAATGAAATTACAATTGGAAAAAAAAATCTTGATTTTGACTTCAATTTTTTTCCTGATTTTGGATTGATAATAATCTCAGAAAAGAGAAGCATTGGATTTTCACTTTGAAACAGCTTATTTGTCAGTGACATACTTGGATCGATTCCTTTCTAAACACTTCATTGATGTAAGCTCTAATTATGATCTTCCAAATGCAGCATTTGTTTCTATCAATTGGTCACTCTTGTTTAACTTTTCATCAATCTAATTAATTGATTGATTAATTATTTAATTACCCTTTTGGTTGAATTTTTACATTTTAAGCAGGGTGAGAAGGATTGGGCAATGAGGTTGCTATCAATTGCATGTCTTTCTCTGGCTGCAAAGATGGAGGAATGTAATGTGCCAGGGCTATCACAGTTTCAATTGGAAGATGATTATGTCTTTGAAGGAAAAGTGATTCAAAAAATGGAGCTTTTTGTGCTTAGCTCATTGAATTGGAACATGGGTATCATCACTCCCTTTTCATTCCTTTCTTACTTCATCGAAAAGTTGAGCAATGAATCACCAAGTCCTATTGTTTCCAACACAATGCATCCTATCTTCACTGTAGTAATGGAAGGTGAATCAATCATGAGCACTTGAATGTTTTTCGCTTTTTGAGTTTAAAAGATTGTTTACACTATCATTAGATCACAACTAATCATAATGATTAAAGTCAAATATTTTTATTAATCAAATGATTATGTTAGATTGATACTAGTAGCATCTAAAATCTTTTGCATTGACGATGACGATGTACACAGATTAAATCCTTTTTATTATTCTTATTTTTCTTTTTGAGAAAGATGTGAGTTTCTATGTTCAAACATGGATTAACCTAATGTATTTTTCTTATGCAGAGTTCAATTTAATGGATCACAAACCATCTGTTGTTGCAGCAGCTGCCACTTTAGTGGCATTCGATCAAAAGTTGACCATAGAAGATGTGAGACTGAAAATGAATTCAATTTATCAACATCCATTACTTCAACCAGTAAGTCTTTGTATTAATTTTTTTTTTGCTAAGTTTCACCAAAATCATGCTTAGAAGAATAATTAATCAATCAATTTTGGCCTTTGTTTTTTATTTCACAGGATGATGTATTTGCTTGCTACAATCTAATTCAAAGATTGTATGAGGATAAGATTAAAAGAGAGGAGCATAAGCATTTATGTACACCAAATTCTTCAGTTATTCGATCCAGGCCAATTGACTATGCCGTTGCTATGACAAAGAGAAGAAGACTCTCATTCATTGGTGATGAAGATGGTGGTGACAAGAAGGGACCACATCAAGAAAATCCCAAAATTTGAACTATTTGAAGTTTTAACAACTTCATGTGAAGACTATGTGTTGTCTTTCTTTGTTACTTTTTGCAATAGTGTCATATCACCAAGATAGGGGGAAAACTCACAAGAGAAAGGTATTGATTGTTACTATACAAAAAATTGTTTTGGAATTGGATTTATTGGTTTTACCATGAGGAACAGGTAGGAAATGGAGTGCCCAAATTAACAGGTAAATGAAAGATATATGCTGATCCAGAAAGCTGTAAAAACATCCAGTTTGGCCATAGCTTAAATCTGAAGAAATTGCCAATTTAGTCTTAGAAATTGAAGTGTTAACTTAATTTGGTCTCTCGAATTAACAAACTTCTAAAGTAATTTCTGATATTGGAAATTCTCGATTGCATTATTCTTCAGGATAAATTTCGGAGACTAATTTTAGGGATTAATTTGATGATTGATTTGTTTTTTTTACTCTTCCACCCTTATATTTTTGTCGCGTCTTACATCTCATAACGGAGTTTGTTTGTCATATGTATCTATTTGAACCTACCTTTTGATGGATGATTGGGATGCTTTAGTAATGTCTTCAAAAAGGCTAAAAGTGGGAAGATAAAACAGTGTTCGTGTGATAGGATGCATGGTTTGTGTTGCATGTTGGCCATCACAAAAGTCCTGTAAAGATTGATTGGATTTGTTTGAATGTATGAGACTGCTTTTAAGGCGGGACCTACCGTTCTGTCTGGCTTTGTTGTGTTGATGGGTCATGAAACCCAACATGTTTGTGGAATCAAAAGTATTTTTGTGTTGGTTCTGCTTTGAAGCAATAGATTTCTATGAACTGCCATGTTCATCGTATAAATAACATTACAAAACTTCGTGTTATCTCTGTTTGGGACTATAGTCCTTGTATTTAACAAAGCAAAATAAGCAGAAATCACAAAGATTAGTACTTTCACCGACTTTTTGCCTATATCATGTTCTTTTGCATGGTTGAGAATGATAAGAGTATTTTTGCCATTTGATTGTTGAACACCATACCTGTAATATTTCTGCAATTGGACCATTTACTAAAAAGTGGAGCAGCATCCCCACCCACCCTTACATTTTTTTTTTCTCTTTCGAAAGAGTAATGTTTCTTGTGAAAAACTTCCTTGCAGAAACATCACGACCACTTTTGTCAGTTTTTAACTTGTAACTGTAGTATACTCCTTTTTATCAAACCATCCATGTTTCCCCCAAAGAAGAGATGATGATTGCAATGAATTCCCGACCTTTGTGATATTATATTTCGCTAGAAATAGCAGTACTGTTATCGAAAATATTTCTTAAGAGCAGCACACAAGTCATGTGATAGATTATAAGTGTAAAAAAGTGAAGAAAACATTTTACAAACAGAAATGTTGAAAGGCTAACTTGAAGTCCGTGATAGATTATTGGTGTCATCAGTCAGAATGGTATTTGCATTGAACAAGGCCTACTTGCATTGAACAAGGCCTACTCTGTTTTCCCCCTATATTCACTTCACTCTCTTTAGTCCAGTGTTCCTTACATACAACGACTATAAGAAGCAAGAAGAAACATGATTTTCAAAGTCGTTTAACAATGCAAATTAGACCTATTAGACAGTTCAAACGGTCAATTAATTTTGTACCAGCAGCCACGGCAATGAAAAATATGAGAGAGGTTATCGGAACAAAATAGACGGAAACAAATGGGCCTGAACCTGCTCATGGAAAAGAGTGTAGACAGTGTGGAACTAATCGAAATATAATTAGTTAATCTCCTAACTACTCTTTAAAAGCTCAAAATATACAAGTATAGGAAGCTTGAACAGAACCACAGATGATGCCTTATCAAGATCTCAACTTTAAAATACCCTGTCTAAAAGGACTAAAAATACCAGTTTCTTTCACAATTACTACTAGGTTAGAGGATTGCAAAAAATTTCTTTTTCATTTAAATTTTTATCATCCACAATGAGTGCAAAGTGAGCTGAAAATTTTAATCTCCAATCTTAATTCTTGGAATATTCGAACCTGGATGACATAATCACACCATGCATTTGATCTATTTGCAGGGATAACAGCTTAAAGTTTTAATATTTACTTAATCTAGTTTAAAAGTTGGTTGCAAGCAACATTTCAACAGGCATGTGGAAAGATGCACATTAATCCTTTTGGAAACAACTCATTCCTGACTAAGAGTAAATTTGAGAAACTGTAGATGGATATCATCATAATTTCATGAATAATAAACAAATAAATTATTCAAATTAAGAGAATTATAACCCCGTATACTGAAAAAGTACCTCATTATACAAAACTCCCAGTTCATATAATATACATCGCTCTGAAATTTGACAAAAATCGTGCAAAATGTTTGATATATGTCATCTGACACCAGCAACAAATACCAAATTTAGTCTCTACTCAGTTGCCCTGCAAAATTTCAAGCTAGGAAAACACTTGGTTCAATCGGCAACTTTTAGAAGAGACGAGGAGCAAACAAGAACCTTGATTTTCATGTGAGAACAGAGAATGACCAAGAATGTACCTAATTGTCTGAATTTATTTTAGACAGATCCCACAGGGATCATCTTCAAAGCTGCACCAATTGGCATGCCAAGGACTCCAAGGAAAACGCTAATGAACCACAGTTTCAAACTTAGAGGAGATGTGTTGGCATAGGTGCCTAAGAATTCAACAATTATGATTTGGAAGATGGCGGTGCAGGTGAGTACAGCTGTGAACACATAATTCTTCAGTATACCTTCAAAAACATTTATCCTCTCCATGTCTCTGGAACTGATCTCATTGAAGACCTAACAAGACAATTGAATACGAGTGGGTTAATAAAGAGAGAACATATGACAAGGAACCATAGTTTAAACATTTAACACAGGGAATTTCAGCACCCATGAAAGGTTAGAAAGATATTCGACAACAATATTTTAATATTCCAAAAGTCAGAAAATATTATTTGTCTAGTCTGAAATATGAAATCATAAATCACATCACAGAACAATGATTTTCTAAGTTTACCTGACAGAATACAAATGAATTGAAAATGAGTGTATTCAATATCAGATCACTATCCGGGCCATCAAGATGAAAAGCTGTTTTTCCTCTTGTCTGGAGTAACCAGATTATGACAAATTGATATATAGACTGCCCCGTGATATTCCTCCACATCGCGTTACTGATAAAGTTTCCTTTCCTACCAACTGGTGCTCTTTTCATCAACTCATCATTAGGAGGTTCAGTGGCAAGTGCAAGTGCTCCAAGAGTGTCCATAATCATGTTGACCCATAAAAGTTGAACCGCCGTGAGGGGAGCATTTCCTGGGTGTTTATATATATCATGAGGAAAAAAGAACAAGGCACACAATGCAAAAATTCATAATTTAACTTTGATAAACATAATAACAAGGAACACATCATGACTACCTGTCAAACAAGCAGAAGTGAAATTGACAATCAAAGCAACAACATTTACAGTTAGCTGGAATTGCACAAATTTCTGTATGTTTATGTAGACTGAACGGCCCCATTTGGCTACAGTGACGATAGTTGAAAAGTTATCATCTAGTATTATTACGTCGGCACTTTCTTTTGCTACCTGAAATTGCCAAAATAACGGCTTTAAAAAATATATTACCAAGTACAAATTTAGAACGGCAACTAGTTAAGGATCTAAGATCGTCTGCTAGAAACCAATAATACGATTGGATTTTAGAGGTAGGATTATGCATACAGTGCAAAGCATCTCTTTGAACTAGTGTTATACATAAAGTGCAAAGTATCTCTTTGAATGAAAACTTCTCCACTTGGTATAGGCTAAATTACCTTGTTGTAAAGATTAAATAATGGAATGTCATTTGTGATTTAGTAATAATATATACATTTGGAAATAAAAAATGTACCCTCTACATAAAAAATTCCAATAAAAAAATTATTCATGGTTTACAAATTTCTAGAAAAGAAAATCTTTATTGAGACAAGATCAATGCATTGGCATCAAGACATACCTCGGTTCCAGCAATGCCCATTGCAAGTCCAATATCTGCTTCATGAAGTGCTGGCGCATCATTTGTACCATCACCAGTAACTGCAACAACTTCTTCAAATGTTGTCCTCAAGTGTTTCACTAGCGTATGCTTATCCATGGGTGAAGACCGAGCCATTACCTGCAGATTTAGACATATTGATTGTTGATATCATAAACAAATGTTTTCAGTGAAGGGTAATGTAGACCGCCAAGCTTTTACTTCCAGGCTTTGAAAACCACCTTAGTATATTCAAACGATCCATCACTCAGTCCATTTATTATCACTATGTTAGTTTTAATGGCGGTCAACATCCATGTAATCGTATGGCTCTTTTAAATTAATAGTCACGAGAGGACATAATGATATCGTTTGATCCATGCTCTGCCTAGCGAGAAAATATTTTCGTTATTTTTGGTGTATATTGTGATTTGAACTTTTGAAGTACATATAAAGTTTGAATATGCATAACAAGGATTTTGCATAGGCTGCTGAGAGTCATCATTCATCATTATAGTAAATCATTAAGATATTGGCATGTTTATGGCAACCTCTAACTAGACCTTTTAATTCCAGGACACCAAGTTCATTCATGTACCCCCACACCCACCCCTTAAAAGAAATGCACGCCAAAACTCAAACTCTGGTAAGAGCAGCTAATCCTTCAAACAAATTGTCAAGCAAATTAAACAAAAAATAAAAATTAAATGACATAGTATTGGTATGCACCTGAATTTTTGGAATGATATCAAGCAATTCCTTCTCACTCATTTCACGGAACTCCGGGCCTTCAATCGCTATACCATCTGTTAAAATTCCACATTCTCTAGCAATCGCCTTTGCAGTATTTATGTTGTCTCCGGTAACCATCCTAACAGTAATACCAGCCGACCTACAAATGGCTACAGACTCTCGAACACCAGGACGGACTGGATCTTTAATACCCACTATTCCTACACAAGTGTAACCATTAATAGGAATAGGACTTCCAACTAAAAATTCATCATGAATATCAATGTAAGCAAGGCAAAGGGTCCGGAGAGCTTCATTGGCAAATTTTTCGATTGTATCATTCAAGTGACTGATGGAGTCTTCATCAAGTGGAACAATCTTGCCATTTGAGTCTACAAATTTGTCACATGCAGCAAGAATTATTTCAGAGGCGCCCTTGCAGTGTGCTCTGTAACCACCATCAGGAAGCTGTAGAACTACCCCCATGCGCTTCTTTATAGAATTAAATGGTTCAACTTTCACAAGTTTTGATGCTTGTCGTTCTTTGTGGAAATCACCACCAAGTGATAGCCCAAATTCCAAGATGGCAGTCTCAGTTGGTGATCCCAGAATCTCAATCTTTCCATTTTCATTTTTGACCACTTCTCCTCCGGTGTTGTTGAATATTGATTCAAGTAGAATTGCTATAGCAGAATCAGGAAGATCAGATGAGAAATCAGAAGAGTCGATGGAGCTCTTTACCTCTTTGATCTTCCCACAAATGCAAGCTTTTACAACAGTCATATGGTTTGTAGTTAACGTGCCAGTCTTGTCACTGCAGATAGTAGTAGCAGATCCCATTGTCTCACAAGCAGCCAAATGACGGACGAGTGCCTTATCGTTCATCATTTTTTTCATGGCAAAAGCAAGGCTCAATGTCACAGCTAAAGGTAAACCTTCAGGAACAGCAACAACAACAATTGTAACAGCAATAGCAAAGAATTCCACAATTTCCATTGCATCATCACCAGACCATGTCCATTGGGAACCTTCTTGCAGCTTGCGGCTAAATAGCCCTTGGACCAACACTGAGAAAGTCACAACAGCGAAAAAGAGGCCTATTTTTCCAATAATGGTAGCCACACCATTGAGTTTTACCTGCAAGGGAGTTTCATCATCTCCACCTTCACTTAGAGTAGCCATTAGTTTACCCCACTGGGTTCTCATTCCAACAGTAGTCACAAGCATCTTGCATGATCCATCCTGGACTTTGGTTCCCGATAGAAGAAAAGGATTAAGGTCACTGACATTCACTGGTTCACTTTCTCCTGTCAAACTTGATTCATTTATACACACAGAGAAACCGGACAAAAAAAGCCCATCGGCAGGGACTTGATCTCCGATATTAAGGTGGACAATATCACCAGGAAGTAGATCATATATTGAAATTTTCTGTCTATATCCATTCCGTGTGACCTGAACTGTAATTTTTTTCTTCTCTTTATCTAGATCCTTAAACTGCAATGATTGTCTGTAATCACTAGTGGCAGTGACAAACACTACAAGCAATATGCTTGCAACAATACCAATCCCATCCTGTGCACCCTTAGGCCACCCTTCCATTATTATGCCAACCACTAAAGAGACAAAAGCACAGACCGCAAGTATCATAAGAGTTGTATCTTGAAGTGCTTCCCATACAAAAACCCAAAATCCCCGGGCTGGACTTTCAGTGAATTTATTAATTCCATAGATTTCTTTTCTCCGATTCAGTAAGGGCTCAGATGTTGATATCCCGTTGTTGACAGACGAATTGAGTTTGTCCGTGATACCCTCAACCCCACCATGAATTTTCAACTTCTTCACATCGCGTCCATCAACAATTGTCCCCGCCTCATCAGCACAAATTTCAAAACCTGCAGCTTTTACTTCCTCCGGTACTTTGTACTCACTTGACAAACTTAGGCCTGGAAGGAGCAAATACTTATCACGTTGAAAGTGAAACCTTTGCAACAATTTTAAAATTCATGTAGGTTGACTTTCTTACCATGGATAAACTGAAGTGCAGCTTGTGAGACCAACACCGCAACTCTGAATTTCTCCTGCAATGTATAGTGGCGGCAGGAAATTAAGAGACTACATAATCATTTTGAAACATTTAAACGACCATGTCCTTTTTCTCCCCACAAAGCTAGGCTATTTAAGTAATATTGTAATTAGTAGGATAGTATTAGTGAGAGGAAAAATATTCCAATCTTTCCATGACTAAATTTTTAATTCAAAATCATAAAACCCGTGTCTGGAAAAAATTTGAAATGTCATCTGCTCAAACTTAAGTAGGTTTGCTGAAATATGGAAATACTAACGGGCTATGCAAGATAAGAGTAATATGGTAATTTATCAGATATGATACAAGTCCAAACCAAGCATGGAAGGGCAGGCAGCTCTTTAACATTATAGTATATCACTACCGATATATCATATATGTTTGATAATTACCCTACGACAATAAAAGTAAGTACCAACAGAATCTCATACCCAATACAACATGGAAGACAGGAAGAGCAGTTAGTCTGAAAAATGTGGAGGGAAATAAAAGGAAAGGATTGAAAATTGGCAATGGATCATTGAATTTACTGAGTTTAAATCCATAGCCAATATTGAATCCTTCTATTCTATTTTTCTTTTATGCGGACAAAAGACTAAGGGAAGAACAGAAAACTTGACAATTGTCATGTTGCAGATATTCAAGTAAGTGCTTCTTAATTGCATTCCAACCAAGCAAAACAGCAACCCATATCAATTTTATAAGTTCTCGTCAAATAATATTCTCAATAACTTTCTACATGGTACCAGAACACCCGGTTTCTACGGATAATAAGCAACTCAAATCAGATCAGATTTGAGTTCGTAGAAACCGGGAGTTCTGGTACCAGGTAGAAAGTAGTCTTTCATTCAATGTAATGTAGTAGTAGTAGCTTTGATGTGAATGGATCAACATTAAAATGATCATCAAAAACATTGAGATTAATGAACAGAAGAAGCCAAAATAGGAAAGTAAAGTTAGGATAAACATAGGAAGTTTCCATTTTAGGAATCATATCTCGATCTAGAAAGATAAACATATACCTGATTAGAGCGTCTAATAGCTTCAGCTTCAAATCTTTTGGAAAGATTAGCAGTGAAACGAAACCTTCTTTTACGATTTTTAACAACCCAGCAAAGCTTCCTCCATCTCTGAAGTGCTTCTTCCGATGAGTTTTTCGGTTTCACATCTCCGAAATTCTCATTCAAGTAACTCTCCATCTATCTATGCTCTAATTGCTTTCAAACCTTAACAAGAAATTATCAAGACTTGTTTTGAAACAAATTCCAATGCTTAAATTTAATGCATTTTTTTTTAATTATAGTGATTGATTCAAAACAAAAATTCTTCTGAAGTGTTAAGAAAGTTTGAATACAGTACAATAGTTGACAATCGTCAACTTCACAAACTCACGCAAGGTTTGGCTTTGATTATTATGATACAAACACTGAGCAAGTCAAAGTGAAACAAGGTAAAGGAAAAAAAAGGCAAAGTTGTATACTCTGCTGCTATGTTTAGATTTGGATCTACTCATATTAATGTTTATAAATTATAATTAATAATCAATCAATTATTAAACTGTTGAAGAAAAGTTGTTTTTCTTTTTGCTAAGTGATTAAACTATTGAGTAAATTACACTCCCCTCCCCTTAAAGATGCCTGAATTACACTCCCCTCCCCTCTTATGTTAAAATATACATTCCCCTCCCCTCTTATTCAAAACATATTAGAGAAAAATACATTTCCCTCCCCTAAGAA
>Ga0209282_1002915_pt1 | contig 10052 bp, 11 predicted proteins | sample Mtrugardesep15_FD_187529 | JGI IMG/M metagenome (GOLD analysis project Ga0209282, IMG submission 187529) | Root nodule microbial communities of legume samples collected from California, USA - M. trunc garden sep15 (SPAdes) (version 2) | ecosystem: Host-associated > Plants > Roots > Nodule...
TCTGGTAAAAACCTTTTTCCCTCCTCCCAGACCTATTCATATGAATATGAAAAACAAATATAGGGTCCCAGCAGATGGAAGATGATTGGGTCCATTTCGAGCACATGTCTCAAAAGCATGAACATCGGATACAAACATATACACTGACGCGACACAGATGTGTCATGTCTGTGCTGGACATTGAAATGTGTCGAACTCCGAGACACCTTCATTCAACTCTTAAAACGGTTCATTGTCGGGGTAAGGCATCTAACTGTGTCCTCTATCTTTGCTTACCTTATGCATTTTTTGTCAAATTAAAGGAGCTTACTACTATACGTTTTCTTACGGTTTGATACTGACAATGGATTTGAATGAAACAACAAATATAATTCTACACCCGCGCGGGTGGCATTCTAGTTTCATAATATAGTTTCATAATATAATTTTAGGGAGTTACTTTTAACACCGCCCCGTTTAACTCTCTATTTTTAAGAGACCAGCCCTTAACACACCATCCCATCCCCCCCTTTCTTTAATTATGTAAACAGCAGGACAAAGTGCATGTAATGACCAAAAATATCTATGCAATTTTCAGAATGAAAACTGAACACTAGTAATATTTACATGTCTCAACATAATGTTTGATGGACAATTCCTAAGGAAGAATAATAAGAGAGCATGCGGATATCTTTCCCACTCTCACTCCTAACAAATTTACCCTTGGCAGAAAATGGTATTGAGATTAAAGAAAGGTTAAACATTCATAATTTTAACCTACAAGATCATTCATTTGTAATTTAATAAGTGTAGAGAAAGGTTGAACATTTAGTTATTTAAATATACTTAAAAATGATTGAATATATCTCAGCCGTTATAGTAATGACATATCCAAATTGATATCAATACAAATCCTATCTAGTTATTGGCTTAAGTCATGTTTCAAAAATAATTTAACAAAAAAGTAAAAGCCTCGTTTTTTGTTGAATAGAATTTGTAGCATCAATTATTTTGAAGTACAGAAATTGAACCAGAGACAAAAGGAGAAACTGAGAAAATTGAAATAATAAACTGTATTATTAATTCTGATATGGGAAAGATACAAGAGTGTCTTAATTGTGTGGCTGAGATGCCCCTCTTTTGTTGGCTGCAACAGGTAATACAAGGCCTAATACATGTGTAATACATAGACAGACCACCCAAGTCCCAACATACAACAGATGCCAACACTTGTCTTCATAATCGTACCAGAGATGGTAACAATTATGTAAATAATAAAAAAAATTAACATAAGTTATTAGGAAAAAATGTTCTCAAGAGCATAATCAAATTTCCATTCTTACATAAGATATTTGGACAGCCAAGGTAGATCTTTGCAGTCTCTCAGCGAAAAGGCTACATCATCACTGTCATAAAAAGTAGAATGAAATAGTGAAATTAATGTAATTGCATTCACTAATACCACAGAATTGTGGGTCATAAATAAAAACTGTACAGAAATGAACAGGTTGAGAAGTGAGTAAATTTTCTCTTCCACTACTTTAAGATTTTCATCTCCTATGCATAAATGCATGTTAAAGGGGACCGCGAGAAGTGAATATAATTAGTTCATGAATTAGCTAGAATTGAATTACATTCCCAGACTTATTAAACAGATTGAGCAAGCTGCTGATCAGTGATCATAACTGTAACCTTGCGACTTTGGACATTTTCTGTTCCATTTAATAAAAGGCTATTACCCAGGGAGGGGAAAAAACTATTCCGTTATGGTCATCTAGATTAGTGTTTTCATATTCTAGCAACGCGATGATACCGGATGTACTCTTGAATGAGACTCGTTTCTTATTTTGGCTGCACCTCACTTAAGTGTTTGCATCCATCTATTTACAGACTGACCAAACGACTGAAATACACATTTAACTTCTTGAAGCATTCAAGGTCTTAGGTTCGATTCTCCTCGGTGCCAATTTAGGTGGGCTAATTTAGTTTTTTCAACAAAAAAAAAAACTTCTTAGCAGTACCCATAACTCACAAGGGTTATTGATTTTTCAAAAGACACAGATTGTTTCCACACAAAATTTGTAAGTCAAACTGTCAGATCCAATACATATGCCTAAACTACTCTCAAGTCTCGTCATAACTCTTTCTTAAAGCACGCTACCCAATTTTTTAAGTCTGTTACTCATTATAATTACAAGTGATTGATAAATGTTCAAATTTGCAGCAACATACCCACTTCAAATAAATTAAGCATTTTATGTACGCGGCTCGGATGAATGCAAAATTAAGATCAAAACTAGAGGAAAATAATGATTAATTTGGAAGATTATCCATAAATGACACTCATCACAATCTCACTCATCTGTTTGCTTCATTAATGGCAGCTGAAGAAGTAATAAGGGCTTTGAGAAATAACCTTGGGAAATTGAGCTGCAACTTTTGCAACCTGTGCTTGGCACCTGCTTCACACAAAATGATCCTACACTCACCCAACTTACAGCTGCAAAAAATGGAAGGGCTTATTAGATAAAATAGACATGCAACTAGGATGCATCTCGTACACTTGGCAGTTAAACAGTCTGTCACTTATGTTTGAGTATAAAGCAAGAAGCCCACCACCCCCTGGTTCTCCCTTCCAGGCCACTTCAACGCAGAAACATGTAAGAAACAAACATAAGTCTTACCCAACTTGCAGGAGGATATCATGTCCAGGAAACACTTCACCATTGCTGCCACAGAGACATGAAACCGTCATTGCCAACTGCATTGTTAAAATGAAACCTTACATAAGAGCACTATTACAAATTAATGGGTAAGCTTCTTACCAACGCCTTTCCTAGTAGAAAGTCAACACAAGCATATAACAGTAACACATCTAATGATCTAAGTTCACCAACATAAAAAACTTCCATAATGCTATTAAACAGAAAAAGAGCTGAGGACCAAGGTTGTAAGCATATTTCACCTCTTCAATTTTAAGGTGGAAAAATTTATGCTAAATGCCAAGCGAGAATAGAACAAGTTAACAACAGAAAGAAGCTTCTGAAGCATACCTTTTCAAAAGTGGTTTCCCCCATTCCTGTTTTGTAAAGCTCGTGCACCATAGCTGTCAGGAAAATTTTGCCAAGTCTGGAACAGTTTTTCATCACCTTCAAAACGAAAAAAGGTGTATGTGATGTGAGACTGAAATAAAATGTTAGTCAGTCTGCCAGCTAAATGAATATATAAAGTGCTTATTACTCTGCCCCAAGTAATTTCATGAAATTCGCAAGAAAAATCTGGCTTAAAGATAAAGGAAAACATTAATTTCCTATGCCCTATGATCACTGGTCCACAAGACTAGAATAGCATGTGAGTTATTTCTTAATTACCTAATGCCAACATCATATAAAACAGCATAAAGTCTTCGTTCATGGTATAATCCTCAGTTAAAGAAACCACTCATTTTGCTTTTTAAAAAAGTGGATATCTCAGTTGCATCAGAAACATTTGTATTAAATGTATATGTAATAACTTTACATCTCATGACTTTGTTCACAGTCAAGACTGCTGCTTAGGAATCTTATAACATTTGGGAAAAAAAAATTGAAATGTCAAGGAAAAAAATCCGCACGCCGCAAATTTCAACTCACTTGAATATGAGGTGCTTGGAACATTTCTTGAATAGCTGATTCGACGTCTGCCATGCCAACAAGTCCCTTTCCTGGAGATCAGATGCAAATGAATTAGTGGGCTCAAACACTACCTCAGACATAAAGCATCAGTGCATACAAGTGATGCTGACTGCATTTTAGAGTTAACATGTGAAAATATTCCACTATAGAAAAAAAATGATGAAATACTTATGATTTTTAAATCAATACCAAGCCTGCACACATAGGTAACAATGGAATAACAAATATGGAAGAGGACAAAAAAATATGGCTGACATGTTTATCATAATCTCGTGGTAATGACGTAATGTAACATTTTTGGAGATACTGATGCTGGTAGTTTCAACAAAATTATTGTGGAGCAGCAGGTGTGTATTCAATTCATTGATATGATATATGTAATTGCCTCCTGAAGTTATAGATATATGGCTAAATGTGAAGCAACTCTTGGGGAAATCAGGTGTAGCCGTGTAGACTCAAGAGGCTCAATTTTGGTAATGTAGGTATCAGTTTCAGACTAGAGTTCAGTCTGGCAGGAATTTGAGTCAATTGATGATAATTCATTGAAGGATCAGTAAGCCCATCTGAAAGTAGAGGTTATGATGATAACTATATACTTTGGGTTGATTAGTTTATACCATGATTCATGAACTTTTGTTTACTGATTATATAATTTACGTGCTTGAAGAAAACAACTTAGTGGTTGGCACTTGCCATATATCATCTGTGAGTATTGTATGAGGTGAACGGTTGAATTAACAATAGATTTGATCAACTTATTAGCACAAATAATTTGATTAATTGTAAAAATATTTTACATCATAATCAGTTTGAGATACAAGTTATGTGATATGACTACTAACCTTATACTGATTATGAAGAGGGATAAAATTAGACCAATGTTTTTCTTATAATAAAATTACACCGATGTAATGGAGAATTCATTATACTGATGCACCCGCATAAGTATTAATGAGAACACTAAATTTACAATAAATTTTGTAATAATGCATATTTTGTTTTGTTCTGAAGTAATCGAGATGTTTATGTGGGTGAACAATTATCTGACTTGCTTATTGTTAGGTTATTATATCCACATATCATTTACAAATGTGTAAAAACAAATGAGACTTTTGTGAAGGCATGTGAAATAGGAAACATACCATTTTGAACATGATACAAAATTTATTTAATGAAAAGTAAGAAACATCATGTGATCCCTCTATCTCATGTGATGACACGTAAAATCTATGGCTTTTGACTATACCTGCAGCAACATTATCAGGATCTGAAGCTAGCTTCTTCATTCGATAATCTGCAATTTCAGCTGCACGTCTGCATATTTCCAAAGCACGGCGTGCATCTCCCGATATAGCTGCAACCTGAATAATTAAAGATCATGTCAGATGTAAATCAACAAGCTATTGTGTGCCAAAAGAAGTGCCCGTTGTGCATAAAATAGTAAAGGAAACCAATCTTCAAAAGACTTGGAGACTAAACTTTCTTGAAGCAAATTCCATAGCTTGTTTTTCAAATATATCAATTCCATTGAGGCGACTTGAAATGATTTCTTGAAGCTGCTGATAATTATATGGGGCAAAGCAAAGCCTCTGGATGCCCATTCGGCTTGATATACGAGGAAGTAACTTCTCTGGAAGATCCATTGTATTTGCTATCCCTGAATTCAGTACATCATTACAAAAATTAAGTTTTTGTTGTCCACAAAGGCATTGTAGTTCTTATAATCATATGAATTCTTGTGATCCCAGTATTTGATATTACATCTGTTTAGCTAGAAGATCACAATTCTATAAATATAATTCACAAGAGCTTAAATCTTACCTATCACAATTAGCTTGGAATGTGGCTTGGTTGGCCAGTCAAGGATGTTGTACAGAACCTATGATAAAAGGAAAGTTATGGCAACTCTTGTTTCGTATAATAAATAACGTGGACACCTAATGACAAGTTTCTTGCAACAAGATTTGTTAGTTACCGACTGGTTTCTGGTTACAAGAAGATCAAGTTCGTCAATAAGCAAAATACATGGTCGGTCAGCCTCTTCTCCAGTTTTCTTCCCTTCTACAAACCTCTCATTTAGCAAACGGAGAGCCTCTTTCCATCCGACCCTGTGTCCATTTAATGCCTCATATATGACCTAAAATAGTATTGGAAGTCGGAACCATAAGGCAACCAAGGAATTTGGTCATAAAACCAAAAACAGTAAAAAGATTTGTGAACTTCACCTTATAAATATTCTCTGGTGAAGCCAATTTCAGACCATTGATCTCCACAAAACAGTATGGTTTGATGTTTCCTGCATCAACTTCTGACTTCAAACCCCTCATCACTGAGAGTACACTCATTGTCTGCAGTTACACGCATAAAAAAGGAGTAATAAAATAAGAATTGCTTCGTGATATCTAAACTAAAGTTCTGCTGGATATTAGACCAAAAAGCAATGTAGCTAGTTCTAGAAGATAGTACCTTGCCAGTGCCCGGAACACCGTGAATATAGAGGCAACGCCCCAGACATTGTTTGTCAGAAATAGCACCTTTGATGAATGTAGTTATCTCGTCCATTTCTCTAAATAGAAGCATGTTTTGATTAGTAATAGTAGCTTAACATAGATGGATAAATGAAATGTTAAAAAACCATGTTAAACTTCAACATACTTATTTCTACAAGGTAAAGACTTAGGCAGCGAAGCTAACAACAATGATGCCTTTGCTCTTTCAAGGTTAGTCTGTTTATGAGACCTTATATGCTCTGGAATTCTTTTCGTGCCTATCTTCTGAAGTCCAAAGAACCGTCCCTTGTGCAGATTCTGTATCATTTACACAACAAAAATTTCATAGGAACTCATAAACACAAAAAATAATACAAATTAATACAAGTAAACAATAATGTACATACTGCAGCTAACTGATGGCTTGTTGGTGGTTGCGATTGTGCGATTTTAATATTTTCTTCATCATATTCAACATCTTCATCTGTGTCAGAGTCTGATTCCTTGTCGATGTTCCAGTCTTCATCACCGTCACTATCATCAGAATTCTACATGTAAAAATATACAGTCATCAGTACTAGCACAGCTAAATAAGTCTCATCACCATTCAACTGTGTATGAATAAAATCGTCAATATTACCACTGCTAAATGGTTAACTCATTTATGAGAAGAGTGGTCCTTGTACATATTTTATAAGACGGTTACCTCTCTTTCATCATCAATGTCAGCCAAGCGTTTGAAACTGTGCCACTGGATGTCATATTCATATTCACACAAGAAAACATCATCTCCCTCATTGCTAGCTTTGGCATACTCCTTAGGGATCATGACATAGCAATGTCGAAGGACAGATTCCATCTATATTGAACAGAGAAGCACCACGATGAGAAAAAAGGAGTATGAGTTCTGATTACCCTGAACATTAAAAAACGAAACTATAGAAATACTAATAATAGTCATGAAATACAGCATCACAAGGTATGCTCATTTTTAATGTTGTGGAAAAATTACACACACTAAGGATAGAAGATGAAAACACGCATAAAAGCAACATAATTTACATTGTTTGGCACCTCGTGCCTACATTCACATAAACATTTCAACAAAATTGTTATTATCTCAAAATAATAGATCACAAAATTCTATAAAATTTGGAAAACCCTCCATTAGTTGTGCATCATGACTCGTCCTATAAGCCGTGATATCCTACTCAAAAGTCACATGGAATGATAATCACTACAGAAGTGATACTTAGCATTTACCTAAAGATTCACTCACATTTTTTGGGCTTGGATTCTCTCAGCTCTTCATAAGATCCCCTTTACCAGAGATAATGGGTGGCTTCTTCCAAGAATAGATAAAAGCCAATTCTAAAGTTTTTGGAAAATGCCATTTCCTTTTTCTAAAGAAGACGAATGTGAGCTTGTCAATATTCAAGGATAAATTTCAATGTATTTCCAACATTTTAGGATGGAATTTTCTATTTCATTAAGTAATACAAGTGTTATATACACAAGCTATTTCATTACTATAACTCTAGTCCCCTTATTTGAGTGTATCTGATTAAATTGAATGCAAAAAGAAGGAAACAAAAAATCAGGAGCACAGTAGAACTTAATAGTTGAACTACTTCTCCAACTATTTAAATTAATATGGGTATGACATTGCACAATATAATCTAAGTTATCAGCATAAACAAGGCAACCAGCCCAAGGATACTAAAGTTTGATAAGAGCCATTAAGGCGTATAAATGTTGACCTATAAGTAGAGACGTGATCATAGAAATGCTAAGCTAAATTAATCAAGAATGCAATCAATCTATCAAAGTAAGCAATCAGTCCATAATTGACGACAGCTATTATCTACTCAATTAAACTCTAGTTCTATTATTTCTTGGTACATCTAGATACCATATGAGTATTCTTTTCCAGAGTAAGATTCAGACAGACTTTAATTGAGTATGCACTATGGAGAAGAAAACTCAAGTCATCTAGATGTTCCAAGTTATCAAGGATTGTCACTTAACATGCTAAATTCAATATGCTCTTTGATAGATTGGAAGTACAGCTAGGGCACTTCCATTCACACTAACCACCTTGCTAATATAGTATACCACAACCAAATCATTAACAATAATCACCTCGATGTTGGCCAAATCGTTGGTCCGATATAGCTCCCTGCTCAAATTATGTGGTTGTCGCCCAACAGAAGTCTCTTCTGGGATCATATACCACCGCACCCGACACCAGTAGCTGCCATCCACTTCTTTCCATATACTGCTAACATTGAACTAATAATGTAAATAAACAGCAAAATCGGCGTACAAATAATTACTAAACAGCATAAAATAATGTAATTGAGCTATAAAAAATAAACCATACCTCTCAATACGAGCAGCCCACAAATCACTGGATTGAAGCCTCTGACGCATTGTTCTAACAAGCTTCTTACCCTTCGGCGGCTTTGGAAAATCAACATCTTCACCCATCTTACGACCCTCGCAGATCACACAGATCCAATCCCCTTCAGGAACATCTTTCAACGGCGGCGTCAAGCATTTTAAATGAAACCCACCTAAACAACTATCACACTCAATCATGATTTCATCCCCAGAACGAAAACAAAACCTACATTCCTCCACTTCAGGATCTTCCTCATCAGAAGTAGCATCTTCTCGCCTCTTCACATAAACATCATCCCCAACTTCAAATTCACCGCCGTCATAAACAACTTTCTTGTAATACTGCACCTTCGCAATCTTTTCACATTTTCTCCCAGCTCTTGTAACAACCGTTTTCTCAACCTTAACCTCGTTCTTCCTCTTTCTCTTCTTAGTTTCGGATTGATCCGGCGACGTCGGAGCGAACGAAACCTTAACAGAATCTCCCTTCCCGTTTCTCTTCTTCAATTCAACCGTTTTTTCACCTTCCTCCTTCCTCTTCTTTACAGATTTCGATGAATCTGGCGATTTTGGAGCAAATGCAATTTCATCAGATTCAGCTTTTCTACTTCTTTTCTTCAGAAATTGAGCAGAATCAATTTCATTTTCTACTTTAATTGAACTAGTGTGAGTTACAGCTTTATCTTTTCGAGTGAAATCAAGACGAGACTTCGCGGCAGGAACAGAATTCTCACCGATTCTTCTCCCTCTTCTCGGAGTTGATTGTTGAATTTGAGAATCGGCAACGAGATTGGGGGTTATGGGAGAATCGGAGTTCAAGCGCGTGGATCTGCGTGTAGGTAATGAATGAGGAGTGAGAGGTGAGAATTGTGAACGGATGTTGGATTTTGAGGGGGGAGATTGAAGGAGCTTCTTGGGAGTTGAAGCCATTGGAACGAGATTTGGATTTGCGTGGAGCTGTGAGCTAGGGTTTGATGGAGGAATGTGTGAGAGGCTCCAATGGAGAAATGAGGGCTGAGTATATAGGAAAAATGGCGCCAAAATTATTTACTTCTTTTCCCCCTTTGAACATTTTTTTGGGCCTGCTTTTTCGGGGTCTCTGCTTTCTGGCCCAATAAGATAAGATACGTGACGTAATGTAATCAATTTTAAGATTTAAGATACTTTTTTTTTTAAAGGAATGATTTAAGATACATGAAATATAAATAAATGATTCTAATATTAATTTTAATTTTAAAATTATATACCGAGAAGTATATGGTTGCTAAGGCAAAATTGATTTGAAATAGGAAAGTACTTGACTTGGATCTTTGGTAAGTCCGAGAAATATATTGATGTGTGTGGGTGTGTTAAAACTTTAATAGTACTCAAACTTGTAAGGAAAAAAAAATAAAAACTTATGAATATCTCTAAACGCACACAAAAGTTAGAGAGAGACTTTGTCTTTTCTCTAGATTTTCGTCACTGCAAATGTCAACCCCTCCGTAATGGAAGTTTATTTCCCCTC
>Ga0209282_1002916_pt1 | contig 10048 bp, 3 predicted proteins | sample Mtrugardesep15_FD_187529 | JGI IMG/M metagenome (GOLD analysis project Ga0209282, IMG submission 187529) | Root nodule microbial communities of legume samples collected from California, USA - M. trunc garden sep15 (SPAdes) (version 2) | ecosystem: Host-associated > Plants > Roots > Nodule...
AAATTGAATTACACGGTAGAATGTGTCAAATCTATCCAGCCTTGTACATCTCGTGACATCGTCATATAATGTTTTACCAGTAAACATCAAAGTGGTTTTGGATACAGGGGACTGCTTAGTAAAAGCTCCAATTCAAAACACGTGGTAAACAAAGCAAAGGTTTAAGATTACATGATGCCTTGAATTCAATGTTATTTTCCTATTTATTCTTCCATTCCTTCAAGGCATGTCATCTACTTTTACAATAAGACATCACGTCCGATCTTTCAATATAGGATATTTTGTCCATTTCTAACATCTCAGAACCCCAACAACATGGAACCCTGGATCCTATTGAAGTTTTTATTGACTTTTTCCTTTATAAGAACACCTTACAACCTATGAAGCACTGATACAGACACGTCAACAATGGAGAAAATTACATAATTGAATGCATGTGTCAGTATTGGACTCAAAACACGTATTGAATACCGAACATGGCTTGGATCAGTAGTGTCGCTAGACGTTACAACAATTCAACTATTCTATTGAGCATTTCATACTACTAAGTTTATAACTTAGATATCGCCATTCGCCAACAAGTTGGGCATTGTCATAGACCACTTTGAGTTCACCTTTCAAATGTTCATTTTAAACTGTGCACTTTCTAGAATATACATTTTCTCAAGGTTTACTTGTCAAAGGTTCATTTCACAAACAGACATATTTGAAAATAGGCTACCTTGAAAATATATACAACAACCAAGTCATGTCCTACTAAGTGGGATCGGCTACATGGAACGTGAGAGTTTAAAATTTTACCTACGCGTATTCTCTTTCATGATTTGGACTTTTATGAGGTGCAGCCTCTACATTATCCTTTTTAACTACTTAAAGAGGTTTTGGAGGAAGAAAAAACACAGAATTTAAACAAATTTATCAAACCCCTGCAGAAGTAAACCACCTTGCAATATAACGAAGACTCAAGAAGGAACAAGTTAGCATGCTCTAAACCTAAAGCAGGGTCGATAAAAATGCCCGATGGAGCAAGGTCCACAAGCGTGAGCCCTTTTACTGTTGTAAACCATAGTACATCACTTGGACTTGACACATCCATTTTGACTGTAGTAAATTTTCTCCACCCTTATATTTACATCTTAAAAAACTGTTAATTATCTTGTTCAGTAATTTGTCTTTTGAAAGTACATGTTTAAAACTACATAAGGTTTGGTTTTGGAGTGAGTTTTTAAACTGACCAAACTCTAAATAACTGCAGGTACCATATAGACTATATGATTATATAAGTCTAATACCATCTTTAATTAAGGTACTTCTCATGTGTAACCTCTTGGTCGCATAAATCTTACTAATTTGAGTGTTAGAGTGCATATGGATACACCACCACTATCGGACACCATCGCATCATGAATTTCAGGCATACAAACCAGTTATGATCTTATGGAATTTTATTCCATTATCTCACTTTGGTTTTCCCTTCCTTTCAGGTTCACAACAAAACAGTTTTTAACATGAAAGAAGAAAAAGTGCTAGCTCCCTTTGAAGGGCCATAGAAAACAACAGCCAATATAATCACAATAAGAGCACCAATCAAAATCAGTAACAAAACTTGCGAATGTTTTCATTCATAAATTCAAAATATATTAGTTTTTGTTACTTCGATTCTAAACAAATATCAGCAATGATAAAGTAACGTACACGAGTTGTAACATGAAAAGCTAATTGTCCTCTTATAAGTTATAACCAATGTCGAAATCAGTGCTCAAGATGCTGTATTAGACCTAGAACGTATGTGTATAAGTTATAAGGCAGTCCAAATTAAACCCAGAAAACAAACTAAACAAAAAAAATAAACGAATATTGTCAGCTAAATTCCCCATTTTAAAAACCATATAGATAATTAGCATAGCAAAAAGAAGGAGAAAAACTAACATAAAGAAGATACTCATTTCCTATTTCTTGTATGCATCTATAAGCTAAAAGGAAAACAAATCTAAGAGACAAGCCACAAGCAAGAAGTTCAAGATAGCTGATACTAGTGAGGGAAACTTGTGCACAAAGTCTTCTCTAATTATTCTTCTTTCCTTGCATTCCTCTTGAGTCATGATTTAGATCATAATCCAAATCAAGAAACGGTGTGTCTTCTTCTTCGCCATTGAAGTTCAGAGGTAATCCATAATCAACACCTGATGCTGTGTGTTCAGTATGAGGGAAACTCCCCGACAGCATAGCATCTCGATTTTCCAATTCATAAAAGAAGCTTGAAGTAATCCCAACATGAGGATTATTACTCTCTTTAGGGGAACCAATTTGTCCAAAATCCAAACTTTGCAGCAACCCATATTCATCAATTGGATTATTATCTATATGCCCCAAAAGTTTGTCCGTTGAAAAACTTTTTAGGTAATCATCAGTGATGGAAAATTTATCCATCCATGAAAAATCCATCTGATCCTTACACACACCCTCTACAACCTGCACAGCATTATCTGTTTGTGTTAGTGTTCCTTCTAAATTTGCATCTTGGATTTCACCACCATCAAGGTCTATGATATCAACAGTATTTTTCACATCGACAGGTAGCTTAGGTATCTCATTAACATCTTCAGCAGCACAAACCTCAAAATGACTAGACACAGTTGTTGTCTCAGATGTTGCAGGAGTTGTCGCCAGCGAAGAACCACAGCAAGCAGAAGCCAATGAAGGATCCTTCAAATATTCCTGAATAGAACTATAATCTGAGATATCAGGAAAATTAAGTCACGCAGAAGGATACATGGCTCTAGCAGCATAATCATAAGCAAGAGTGGCTTCTTGAGCTGTAGGAAAAGTACCTAACCAAAGTCTACTCCCACTATTAGGTTCCCTAATCTCAGCCACCCATTTCCCCCAAGTCCTTTGTCTGACACCTCTATATTTGTCCTCTGAGTTTTGAGGTCCTCCTTTCCCTTTCATACACCCTTTCTTTGAACCTTTTGCAGGTGCTTTACGCTTCGGTATACCATCATCTTTACCAGCATATAGTTGCGCATTGTATTTCTTCCACTTCGCTAGACTCTCAGCCACACATTTAGTCCTTTTTCTTCTACTCCAAGTTTTCTTTTGATGCAGATTTCGCACATTTTGCGTAGTTTCTTGATCTTTGCTGCCACTGGTTGAACCACCATCATTGAAATCTTGAATTTGACAGTGCTTTTTTCCTTTTGTATCATTGTTAGAGGTATCCATAGCAGAGAAAGAAAGGATATAGACCAAGCAGAAAAAAGATAACAGGAAGAGGAAAGAGTCTACAAACAGAGAAATCACTTAGGTGTAAACTGAAGAAAATGCTCAAGAAACTAAAGAGAAAGAGGAAAAGAAAATAAAGAAAGAAGAGAAAGAGGAAAAGGGTTCTTGGAATGAATCTTCGAGAAATATATCACAGTTACAGGATCAGAGTTTCTTTGCTTAATATAGGTGTTTGGATAGTTTTGCATGCTTGTAAGTTTTTTCTTACTACAAACAACTAAGAATTTGAAAATATAGTAGGATCAAATTTAACGAACTAGAGACATTAGTGAAATTACTTAAGAAAGTGTTTGAGAGCATGCATATATCAATGCTACTTTTCTATTACAGAATTTTTAGTCCACTTCTAGCATCTCAGAACCCTAACAACATAGAACCTATATCCTATTTACAGTTTTTCTTTTTCGAGTTTTTCCTTCAATAAAAACAGCTTACAACAACTCGATTTTCGTCCAAAAAAAAAACTCACATACTCCACGGAGCAATTTATACTAAGTGAATGTTTGTTTCCGGGTCAAAACATCTATTGATGTGCGTCTGAAAGAAACAAAGATAGGACGTGAGTTTGAAATTTCACCTACACATATTCCCATTCATGATTTGGACCTTTACGAGGTGCAGTCTCTAGTCTCTACAACTAAGCGCTTAAAAAGGTTTAGGAAGAAGGAAAAAACACACAGAACATAAACAACTTATTAAACCCCTCTAGAAGTAAACCATCATGCAAAATAACGAAGACTCGAGAAGGAACAAGTTAGCATGATCTAAACCTGCAAAAGGGTTCAATAAAATGCCCAACAGAGCAAGGTCCACAAGTGTGACCCCTTTAATGTGACCCTTTCCTGCTGTAAGTCATATGACACCTCCAAAAGATAGACATGACCACGAGATACAATACTGACACAAGACACGTCCTAGATCGAAAATGTAGATGCCATAGAGCTCAACACGTCCATTTTGAAGAGCATAAATTTTCTCCCTTGAAGAAAATTTCCAATATATACATCTTTAAAAAACTGTTAGGTATCTTGTTGATCAATTTGTCTTTTGAGAGTACATATTTAAACTACAACAGGCTTTGTTTTTGAAGTGAATTTTAAACCGACCCAATTTAAACAGCCGCAGTTACACACATATACTCTATAATTACGCCACCTCTCACACGCTAGATCATACTAACTTGAGTGTAGAGAGTACATAGAGATACATTGGCACTATTCGACACCCTCGCATCATGAGTTTCAGGCCTAACAACCAGGTATGGATTGTTCTTCCACATCACTGATACTTTCTCTTTCTTGCATCACTTTCAATTCACGACAGAACATTTTTAACAGGAGGAGAAAAGTAGCTCCCTTTAATGAGCCATATAAAACGACAGCCGATATAGCCAAAAGCAGAGCACCAATCAAAAACCAGTACTGAACTCCAGACTGTTTTCATACATAAACTCTGAACATTTGTTTCTAAAACTAAATAACAGCAATGATAAAGTATTGTACAAGAGTTGCAACATGAAAAATCTACTTCTCCATTTACATATAACATGAAAAACAAAGTACTGTACAAGAGTTGCAACATGAAAAAACTACTTGTCCATTTACGTATAACATGAAAAACTAATGTCAAAATCAGTGCTCACGATGCTGTATTAGACCTAGAAAGTACTGTACATGAGTCATATGGCACAAAAAACAAACTAAACAAAAAAATTAACGAATATTGTCAGCTAAATACCCCATTTTAAAAACCCTATAGGGAATTAGCATATCAAAAAGAAGAAAGTAACTTATTTCCTAATTATTTTTTTATGCTGCATCTATAAGCTAAAAGGAAAACAAATCCAAGGGACAAGCCATGAGCAGGATGTCCAAGCCAGTTGATACTCGTGAAGCAAACTTGTGCACAAGGCCTTCTCTAATCATTCTTCCTTCCTTGCATTCCTCTTGAATTGTGATTTAGATCATAATCCAAATCCAGAAATGGTGTATCTTCTCCTCCGCCATTGAAGTTCAGAGGTAATCCATAATCAACACCTGATGCTGTGTGTTCCATATGAGGCAAACTCCCCAACAGCTTAGCATCTGGATTTTCCAATTCATAAAAGAAGCTTGAAGTAGTGCCAACCTGAGGATTACTTTCTTCAGGTAAACCCACTTGTCCAAAATCCAAACTTTGCATCACCCCAGAATCATCAATCGGATTATTATCTAGTTGCCCCAAAAGTTCATCCACCTGAAAGAAATCATCCACATGAAAGAACTCGTCCACGGAAAAACTCTTCAAGTAATCATCATTGAAGTCAAAGTTATCCATCCATGAAAAATCCATCTGATCATTACACACACCCTCTCCAACCAGCACAGCATCATGTGTTTGTGTTTGTGGTTGTGTTAGAGTTTGTGTTCCTTCTGAATTTGCATCTTGGATTTCACCACCACCAATGTCAATGATATCATCAGGCTCATCCATCGGCTCTTGCTTCATTCTACTAGTTGGAGATGTAGCTTCATAACCTTTATAACAAATATCAACAGTGTTGTTCATATGAACAGGTATCCTAGGTATCTCCTTAATATCCTCAATAGCACAAACCTCAGAATGACTAGACGCAGTTGTTGTCTCAGATGTCGCAGGCGTTGTTGCCACCCAAGAACAACAGCTAGCAGCTGCTGCTGAAGAATCCTTCAAATATTCCTGAATAGAACTATAATCCGAGATATTGGGAAAGTTAAGTCGCGCAGAAGGACCATACATGGCTCTAGCAGCATAATCATAAGCAAGAGCAGCTTCTTGAGCCGTCGGAAAAGTACCTAACCAAAGTCTACTTCCTCTATTTGGTTCCCTAATCTCAGCAACCCATTTCCCCCAAGTCCTCTGTCTAACACCTCGATACTTATTCTCCGAGTTTTGAGGTCCTCCTTTTCCTTTCATACACCCTTTCTTCGAACCTTTAGCCGGTGCTTTACGCTTTGGTTTACCATCATCTTTACCAGCATAAAGCTTCTCATTGTATTCCTTCCATTTTGCTAGAGTCTCAGCCACAGATTTAGTTCCTTTTCCTCTACTCCTAGTTTTCCTCTTTTTCGATAACTCCAACGGAATAAGAGAAACATTAAAACATTGATCATAAGCAGGAGCGCCCATCTTTAAACTTCCAAGTAAATCAACAGTAACACTCAACAATCTGCTAGAACAACAACAAAAGAACAAAGTCAAGAACAATCTTGAAAAAAATCCTTGTAAATCAGACCCAAAACTAGGAAAAGTACAAAAACTCCAAAGCAACTCAAAACCCAAATAGTGGAAAAGTTCAAATTCGATTTCACAATATAACCTTATTATAATAATTAATAAAACTAAATAATAAATAAATCAAACCAAAAATTCCAATTCCTTAGCAACCAAGTAATAGACACTGATTGAAAGAAAAAATCAAACACTTGGTGGGCAAATTTTAATTAATTAATTTTCAAGTAAAAACAAAACCTTTATTCATTTTTTGTTTTCATCACTACAAAATCAAGCAGAACCCAAAACAAAAACAAAAACATAAATCAAAATCAAAACTTCCCTAACAAGTAGTAATCACACAGAGAAATTTTATTTAACCTAGAAAAAAAACAGAAAAAATTCAAAAAAAAAAAGAGAAATAAGTGAAAGCTAACAAATCAGAGAGAGAAAATCGGTGAGAAATGTAACTAACCTTACAATGGTTGAATTTGTGAAGAACGATTTTAGGGTTTTTGTTTGTCCTTGATTTTCTGTGTGAGTGTTTGGTTTTTGAAGCGAACGAGGTTTTTTTGTTTTGGTTTTGTGAACAAACAAGGTTATAGCGAATATGAGAGAAAAAAAAATCTTCGATTTGGCACACAGAAATATCTATTTATAGCCTTCTCTAGATATTTCTGATATTTTTTTATTACCAAATCGGTACCGAGTGACGTGGCGTTTTCTTAGTCGTGTTGTTTTGCTTCGGTTTCCCGAACCTTGTGGCTCGAACCTTCCCGAGCCGCTAAAACGTTCTCGTTTCGCTTTCCCTTCTTTTCAGTTTTGCTCTTTTTTTTATCTTATTTTATTGTGAAGTGAATCTCTCCGATAGGTCCATTTTTTTTTGCAATATTTTCGATTATGACATTGCTTTGAGTTACCAAGTAAATATCTACTAATTAATTAGTGATTTTATTCCTTAATTTTATTTGTATTAAAGTGGGCCTTATACCAAAGAAATAAGGCTGATAAAATCGATGAAATTGAAAAACCAAACTAAATAAAAAGTTGTTTGATTTTTTTTTGTCAGACAGCCTAGTGGCTAGAATTGATCATCTTATAAGGTGAATAAGTCAGATGTCCAGGGTCTGAACCCCAATCCTTACATATAATAATGTATTGTCCTATCATTGCCCCTTTAACTTGGTCTAAAATTTAACTGGATAGAAAAAAGAAAGGAAAAAAAACTTAAATTGTATTGATTCGGTTCTCACTTTTCTGTTTTGAAATTTAATGTTTCGACGAACTGAATCGATGGACTTATTAATTTGTTATTTTTAACAATTATTTTGGCTTGTTAAGCCAAAATACTCATACTCATATCTCATCACACTCACATCACATGAGTTACAACAATAAACACATAACTTTCTCATTTTTTTTTCTATATGTTTCTTAAAATCGTCGTCAGTGTTCAAACATTTGTCACCATTGTAGGTTTCTCCTATATTGTTGTTTTATTTGATTTGGGATTATATGTTTATTCTTTCTAACGACTACTACTGAATCATTCAATATTGAGTGTTCGATTGATTTGGGGATTTTAGTTTGCTATTGTGATAGTTTTTCTTTCATCTTTTGGTCAAATTTTCGTTTTGAGACAGATAAGTTGGAGGTTGTGGGATATGTCGCTAAAAATGAATGTCATATGCATTTTATCAAATTTTATTTTATTTAAAAAAAATAACCAAGTCATAATAAAAATAGTACGATGTAATTTGATTCATTTTTTTAAAGCCAAAGCATAACATAAACTAGTGCTCTCGTTTGCTCGTTAAATGGTGTTTGTCTTTTTTTTTAAGGGTTCAATGGTGTTGGTCTTTGTTGCTTTGTTTGTTTTGTTTAATTGTGCTTATTTGATTACGTAGTTTATAAATTTTAATCCCATGGATTAGTGTTTGAAAATCGTTAATTGAAATTTGTCAGCTTAATTCAAATTTTGTTTTCTTGACCAAAAAAAGAAGAAGTTGGTTTTACCATTCATGGCCACTTTATGCTTGAAAACCATTCAGAGGATATGCTTTAAAAAAAATTAATTGCATTTTCATGCCATTAAAATGTCGTCAACTTTTTTTTTTACTACTTGATATGATCTGATCATCCAAACCAAATTGTACATCATTGGTATAGTTTGTTTCAGGTTCACTTATGAGAAATGTTAAAAATCAAATATTAGATTTAGTCGGTTTGGACTTTTTGCGACTACGAACCAAATTGAATAATTACACCCATAATGTAGCCACATGACTGGATTTGATTAATCCCCTTTTAAAATTTAAATGAACGTTTATGGTATTTGAATGGATTTTGTGAAATTCAATTTAGTTAGGCTTAGAATGAATGTGAAGTGGTTGATGTTGGAATGCTCTATAACTTAAGCTCACAAGGAGAAGTACAACTCTTTCCTCTAAAAAAAAGAGAGTATAACTCAAAAGAACAATCTATTATGAGTGAGAGTCTCATGACTTACATATCATATTGATCACTTTTATCTACTCAATGTGGGAAGATGGGTGTTATGGAGACTCTATTTCTAACACTCCGACATAAGGTAGTGAGCCTTACATGAATTTTACCCAATAAGAGAGTGAGTATTTAGAGAGTGTTAGAAATAGAGTGTTTCTAGTATTTCTCATGTAGAAACCCTAACATTCTTCGCCTTCTTTAAAAGTCGTCCATGACAATTGTTACTCCATCTTCACTAACCCGATGATAGCCACTTGCTCTTTTGCAAATAATTAATTTATCTAACAATATTTGGTGTTGAATCTTAATCTCATTTATAGGTAACCAGTTTCACTGACCATGTGAAACCTTCTACATCAAACATGCTATCAAGGAGCGTATTTTTGGCTTAAGTACTATATTGAACATTTTTATTTACTCAATATGGCACTCGATCATAACATTATCATCATTTTAAGTGTTATCCACAGTGATCATCACTTTATCTACGCTAAGCATATGGTAGTCACTTCCTCTTTCACAACTTCACTACTGAATCAAATAGTATACCACCCAACTTAATTCATCTTTAACCTAGTCATTTTTCTCATTTATGATCATCAACTAATTAATTAATAATCAACCTAATCGATTATTCAACATATTTTTAATGATCTCTGATATCATCTTAAAAATTGGGTTGAGTTTAATTTACTCTTATTAAACCGTTAGTGCATAGAAATTATTATTTGTTATAAATTTTATTCTATGAGTTTAAAAGAGATAATTGATTGTGTAAAATAGATTTACATTCTTATCCAACAAGACATTATCATATTGTTTTTTTTTAAAAAACAAAATTATCATATTATTATGTAAGCTTATACTATAATATAACCACTATTAAAAAAGTATATCTCAAATACTTATTTCTTATTGGACGTTAGACCCATTTTTTTCCTTCTTGTTTTAGTCTCTTGCAAAACAATGAAATTATAATTTATTTTGTCAACAAAAAAAAAATTATAATTTATTTTTTTAAAAATTA
>Ga0209282_1002917_pt1 | contig 10047 bp, 8 predicted proteins | sample Mtrugardesep15_FD_187529 | JGI IMG/M metagenome (GOLD analysis project Ga0209282, IMG submission 187529) | Root nodule microbial communities of legume samples collected from California, USA - M. trunc garden sep15 (SPAdes) (version 2) | ecosystem: Host-associated > Plants > Roots > Nodule...
TGAACAATGTTGGAAGATATGTATTCTGTCTTATATTTTCTAGTTTCTGTTTTCTGTACTTTATTCTTTTTTAATTATCAGTAAGAGAACCTTAGAAGATATAAGTTTTGAGAAAACATTGCACTAATTGGTGTATGTGTTTATATTAGGAATAGTTGCTTAACCAAACACTTTACTTTGTCCTATCCTTATAGAAAACATCAGGGAATCCTTTTATAAGTCTAGGATAAATGTAATGGATCACTCATATTATAGAGACAAAATATCTTTTATGGACCTCCTCATACTTGTACCCCCTTTTATCTATTTTTAGACGTGTTTGTCCCACAGTACAGTCTGGTGAAATGTACGACCTCCAACTTAACCTATAAATGAACTTAAAATTAGTTAATCTAAAAAACAAACTTGAATGATAGATTTTTAGGTTTTTAAAAATCCATTTAGATGTTGAAACTTGTGAATTTGGACAATTAGTTTGAATAGTTGATTTTTAGGAGTGTCAAAATCGATTAACGAGCTTAAAATGTAAAAATCTCTTAAGTGATGATAAAGATAGTAAATTACAATATAATAATGATGCTAAGTGATTTATTGTATGATAAAATCATGTTGATTTGATGGATATAACAAATTAAGTGTTTTTTTTAAGGGAAACAAATTAGGTGATTTGATAACCAGAAATCAATTTATATAGCTAATAGTTAAACAAGTCACATAGATGTAGAGAAATTGATTTATGGGAGATATATATAAATAAATTGATTTATATTTGACCAAAAGTTTATAAACTTTGGATAATAATATAATATTAATAAGTACATTAAGCTTTAATTAGATCTTGTCAATGAGAATGGTTTATAATCAACTTATTTAACTTTTTTGCATATCAAATCATCTAATTTTTCATATCCATCCAATTAACTTGATTTTATCATATAATAAATGACTTATATCATATGATAAATGACTTATCATCATTATTAGCTTATAATTAGCACGTAAATCGTCATTTAAGATATTCCCACATTATAACCTCATTAATCAATTTCTACGTTTCTAAAATTAATGATTTAAACTCATTTTTTCATATTCATCGGTTTTAACCCATAAAAGGATTCGTAAATATCTAAGAATCAATTATTCAAGACTTGAATAAGTTAGATGAAACACAAGTAAAATTCACACACACGAGTTCAAGGTTGCAGGCTCAAATCTATATGCAAGTGTTCAACCAACAATTTTTACATTGTTAGTTGAACTCTGCCTTATAAAATAATTAAACTGTCTTCAGCCTCTAAATTTATCATATCAAACGAGACTTATACTTATGAACACCCCATGCATCATCCTAATTTAGTATTGGAGTTCCATTTCATTTCCTTGTAAACAAAAACAACATCACCCCTTACACTTTAACCAAAAAATCCACCATATATAAACTATCATGCAGTACACATAAACCGGCTATCACAACCATATTAAGTTGTTAACCAAGACTCCCCGGTCAAACACATATTTATACTACTTGTTTTCCCATATCTCACCTCCATTGCCATGCACAACAACGCCCATCGTAAACCGCATGTTGATGTTCTTTTGACAATGGAAGCATCAATAACGACTGGTGGTCCCATCATAAACATAATCAACAAACACCTTCACACACTCAACAAGAAACTTAACTCTATCATTTCCAAAGAAAAATCACTCTCATGGTAACCACTCAATACTCTTGGTTCTCGCCCTTATGTATGAGCTCGAAAAGGTTTAGCAACTCTTCGTTCATCGTCTACCACCCATTCCTCTTAAGTGATGTCTTTTTTATTTAAGATACCATTTGTAAGTTAATTATCAAAACTCTATGATTTTTAGATGGCAAAGAGGAAATATATATATATATAATAGGAATTTATTGATAAGAGATTTTGTGAAAAAGAAAGGATATTTGATCAATTTTGTAATTAAAAGCTACAAAATAATATTCCGACAACCTTTTGAACCGTTCTTAAGCTCAAAGAAGAATAGTTGAAAGTATAGGAGAAGAAAAAGAATGAGTTCAACAATCAGGAAGGGGAGATATGAAATGTGAATATAATATTTAAACAATCAAATGAACATCATATTATTTTAACTTGTTATTCAAAATCACGCACTTACACCAACTTTGAATCCATTAAGTGGATGCTCTCTAGGCATGGACTTTTTTTTATAAACAAAAAACACAATAATTTATTCGAGTTTGAAATAAAAGGTCACGACGTCATAAAAACAAAGACATTATAAGTCATATTATCAACCTTATATAAGAATTGTGACCTAAATGTGTCTATTCTATTGCACAATAAGACATATAGAGGAGAGTCTTACAAGTCTGCATTAGACTACTAAATAGATTTTATATCTGTTACAGTAATAAGATGAAGGCATAAAAAAGGTAGTACCCCTATGAGAGATGAGTCAGGTATGAGCGAGTCAAGACCATGGTTATAACCTTATTGATAGATTGTCAAGGTGAGACTCAAGAATCAAAGGAACCTAAAAGGCTTCATTTCAATGTGGAATCAATAGTTCATTCAAGAAGATATATGCCTCACAACCTAATAGAGTACAAAAGAATTTCTCAAAAGAAAGATAATTTTCCTTTAGTAAGAGAATCTCAGAAGCTATAGCTTTGAAAAGACATTCCTCTAATTGTTGTATGTGCCATATTAGGACTAGAGTGAGTTAGATTGAGCCCATTTGTTTGCTAAAGTTATGTGATTATGTTTAATTCATGTGATTTAAGAACTAATTAATCATGATATTGATGTTGTGTGATTTCATAAAATTAAATTGGTTATGTGTCTCAGAAATCGAGTTTTAGGATGGTAGAAATCAATTTATAAGTTAAAATTACTAAATCTAAAAAAAGAAAATTGCGTATTAGATTTTTAGGTTTTTAGAAATCCATTTATAGGTTGACACTTGTGAATTTGGAAAATGAGTTTGAATAGTCGATTTTTAAGAATGTCGAAATTGATTAATGAGGTTAAAATGTAAAAATATCGTAAGTGATGATTTACATAGTAAATTATAATCTAATAATGATGCCAAATGATTGATTGTATGATAAAATCGCGTTGATTGGATGGACATAACAAATTAGGTGATTTGCAAAGCATAAATCAATTTATATATCTAAAAGTTAAACATGTTGAATTAGTGTATATAAATCGATTTATATATGTGTGTGTGTTTATTTATATTTGGCCAAAAGTTGATAAACCTTTAGATTAATATAATATTAGGGAATAAACTTAGGTACAATTCCTTATGGTTCTTAACTAAATTCACCATGATTTCCTTAAATCCATAATTTTCTCAAAGTTTCTTACATCCAAAAAAGATGTATTTTTATTTAAGAACCATATAAAAAACACCTAAGGAATTGTACTTAAGTTTTATCCTAATATTAATAAGTACATTGATGTTCACTTAGATCTTGTTAATGAGCCTAGTTTATAGTTGAGTAATTAATAAAATATGTTGTTGATGTGTTATTATATGATGTTATTGTGCTCATTTCATGTTGATGATGTGTTATTTCTTAATATCATGATTATGATTAAGTCAAATCATTATGCTTGTGAGCCATATATTATAGACTAAGTATGATATTATAGTAATTGTTAATAGACTAATTTATTGTAAATGAACTCAAGTTGTATATATAGGATGAATGTCTTTTGCCAGTGATATGTGGTTGATAACTATCCTTTTTGTTACAAGTTGAGCCTAAGGGCTCACAAGTATATCATTATATTTAAATGATTTTATTTATTTAAACAATAACGCTAATTGAGACTTGCACAAAAGAAAAAATATAGAGTCCTTAATTAGAGGCGTTCATGATTCAATGCATCTCCTCAACACATTTTTATGCCGAAAACTCGGATTTGCAAGTCTCAAAATCAACAACCCATACAAACCTGAGATCACATACAAATTATTCTCACACAACATATCCGTCGCATCATCAGTCACATAATCATACGTCAAACAATACCCACGCTCATGCATCGTCGTAAGCATTGCTGAAGTAAAATCATTATGTGTTTTCATTTCAAATAGCGACCCAAAATACAACAAATTGAGTATATCCTCAACAACATCGCTGTTTTCACCGCTCGGTTGGGGTTCAGAGTTTTCAACGAGGGTTTCACTTTCACGGGCTTCGTTCTTGGTTTGAATAGCCAGTTCGAGTTCTTCGACTAGGGCTAAGGATATAGGTTGATGAAGCTTCTCCAATTCGTCAAGCGAGCGAGAACGGAGGAATTGGAGCAGAGAACTTCTTGTTGTTCATTGTTGAGGGGTTTTCCTTGAGAGAGATATTATTCCATGGAAGTGATATAGTTGAGCTTATTGCAGAGTACATAGAGGCGTTTGTTGATGAGGTTCATGATGGGTCCGCCGCTGATTGTTAAAGAAGGTGTCGTTATTGTACTGAAGGGTTTGGTGAATTTGGCAGTGGATTACGGTGGCGCCGCTATGTGCAGCGATGATGATTGGGTTTTTGTGGGTTTGTGACGGTGCGATGTTTGAGAGTAGATTGATGTTGTGTTGTAAGTATGATCTATATGAGAGTATTTATAAGGGATAGAAAATGAAAGCCAATGGGCTTTGGGATTTTGTTGGAGTTTTGAACTCCATCAATATTCCTAGAAACCATCTCTAGTGAATGGATAAGTGAAAGAAAGTTGTTTATCTCAATCTCACTTCCGATTAGGTTGTAATTTCTGATCAATTCTTTTTGTGTGTAGAATATGATTGGGTTGTAACTTCTATAGACTTTTTCAGCCAAGTGAACAACTTTAAGGTGCCTATTGAGTAACCATCTAAGAAATTATATGAAAGAAATCAAACATTTAAGGGAGTCAAATTTTAGGTCAGAAATTAAGTAACATGTCCTTAACTGAGGCAAGATTCCTTCATCCTAAGTTTAGCATTTTTTTTTAAAAAATGGGGTTGTTACCCTAGTTATAGAGTCAAGCGAAATTGAGTCTTTTGAAAGAAAAAAAAACGTTTCATTATACTATTCAAAATTTGAGAAGTGAATTAGGAGTGTGTAGAAGTGTTTATACACTTAAATCCTACTCCCTCGTATGTTTGATTTCTTTGAGATTATTTCACTTAAATGGTTGCTCAATAATAGACACTTTAAAGTCGTTTACTTTGTTGAAAATAGTCGATCGAAATTATGACCTGTCCAACCATATTTTACACACAAAAACAACTAATCAACGAGATCGAGGTAAACGACTTTCGTTCACTTATGCATTCATTAGAGTTGGTTTCATGGAAGATTGATGAAGAATCCAAAATCCCAACAAAAGCCCAAAGCCCAAAGCCCATTGGGTTTCATTTCATTTCCTATCCTTTATCCTATATAAACACTCTCACAAAGATCACACACTTTCAACACAATCTACTCAAACGTCTCACTGTCACAAACCCACAAAAACCCAATCACCACCGCCGTACACAGCGGCGCCACCGTCAAATTCACCATTTCCCCTCCGTTCAATAATGGCGCCTTCTTCAACAACCACCGACGGACCCGTCATGAACCTAATCAACAAACGCCTCCGTGCACTTCGCAAGAAGCTCAACCGTATCACCTCCATGGAAGAATCTCTCTCCCAAGGAAAATCCCTCAACAGCGAGCAGCAAGAAGTTCTCCGTTCCAAATCCTCCGTTGTCGTTCTCATCGATGAATTGGAGAAGCTTCGTCAACCTCTTTCCTCTGCCCTAACCGAAGAACTCGAGCTTGCAACTCAAATCAAGAACGAAACCCGGGAAACTGAAACCCCAGCTGAAAACTCCGAACCGCGACCGAGCGGGGAAAACAGCGATATTGTTGAGGATATTCTCAATTTGCTGTATTTTGGGTCACTTTTTGAAGTGAAAACTCAAAATGATTTTACTTCAACGATGCTTACGAGGACACATGAACGTGGGTGTTGTTTGACTTATGATTATGTGACTGATGATGCGACGGATCTGCTGGGTGAGAAGGATTTGGATGCGATCTCTGGGTTGTATGGCTTGTTGATTTCGAGACCGGCTGATTCAAGTTTTTCGCATAAGAATGCGTTGAGGAGATGTATTGAGCATGCTAAGCTGTGGGTTTCTAAGGCTCAACAGCCTATTGATCCCAATGTTGATGTTACATGTAGGGTTTTCTGACTTTTGATTTTAGGGTTTTGTGAAAGTTTGAGTTTTTATTCATTTTTTGTGTTTTTGTTGTTTGATTGATGATTTGGGGGTTTTTGAAAGTTTGAATTTTTATTCATTTTTTGTGTTTTAATGACGTGATTGTTTATTTGGGGTTTTTGGTTTTAGGGTTTATGAAAGTAAGAATTTTTTCTTATTTTTTGTGTTTTTGTTGTTTTGATTGTTGATGTAGGGTTTGTGTCTGTAGGGTTTTGGGAAAGTTTGAATTTTTATTCATTTTTGTTGTTTTTGATTGTCTATTATTGATGTGTGGTTTTGTGGAAGTTTGAATTTTATTCTTTTTGCGTTCTTGTTTGATTGATGATTAGTATTTTGTTGTTTTTGTTGATGTAGATGCTGGCTTGAGGGAAAAGTTGAATAAGATTATGTCGTCTGAGTATTTTACAACTACTCCTGAAATGAAGGCGCCGGTGGAAGTTGCTGCAGCTGCTGCTGGAAATTATGGATCTTTTCAGGTGCCGGTGCACGGTTCTGAGGCTTCTGTTGAAGTGGAGGGTTCTGATTCTCAGCCTGAGAAGGTATAATGAGTAATTGTTGAATTTGTGGTTTTTTGAAGTTTTATTGTTTGGTTGAATTATTTGGATATCTGATGGAGTGTAATGGAGCTGCCTTTCTGTTATTTCAATATTCTTTAGGATGGATCAGTATGTTTAATGTCTGTTGGATGGTAAAAATGAGATTATTGGATGGAATTGCATTTGGTTTTATTTGATTCCATCAAATGTTAATATCCAAATTATAGAACGTGATGTATTAGGGTCCGTTTACTTTGCGAAAACATTTTTTATTTTCATTTCCTAAAATTTGTATTAATTTTAATTTGATGAGAGTCTTGAAGTGAACTATTGTGATGGAGAGAAGATGAAATGCTAGTTAAGGATCACTTCGTCTTCCAGAAATAATGCAAATAGCTTCTTTTTTTTTTTGTTGACATTTTCATTGTTTTGAAAAAATGCAGTCAGTTCGCTTCAAGAGTCATATATCTTTTGTTAGTAAAATTATCACAAATCTCTGGAAATGAAAATAGAAAATGATTTCACAAAGCCAATGGACCCTTGACATTTCATTCCATTTCGATCTATTCTGTCCATTTCCATCAATCCATACATAACTGTTGTATAGTGTTCTTTTTTACTGTTTTGCTAGTGTTGTTCACTGGCTGTCATCAGCATTACTTGATTTGGCTTGATAAATTGTGTTAAGTGTGAGAACTCTTTTATCAGAAGGTATTCTTGATTGAATGTTTTTAGTTTTACATGTTTGAGGGGAGGGATCATGGGAGTAGAATGCTTGTTGCTTTGTTTTTGTTAATGCCTCTGCTACATACTAAGCTTATAGTGAAATCACTAAATGTTGTTGAGTTCAATCTGTGCTTGTGAATTGTTGTGATATAATTAAAAGTTGGCAAGTTACTAATTTGCTTTAGATAAGTCTGAAGTGTTGCAGGGGGGAACTGATAGTTAGTTACTCTGCTTTAAGCTATAAAAGGGTATTGAGATGAATTAAAAAATTGTTTTCTATCGTGAATAAAGTATTACTATGTGTAAAATAGTGTTATCCCCTAGCATTTGAAATGTCTAGAGGGATTACTAGTAACCTAATGGTTTGTAATATGCACATATCAAAGTTGAATATTATCTTGAATAGTTCAATTGATTCAAATTTTGTTTTTCACATTCAATCTGCTACAATGTTTACAAAACCTTGGCAAAATTTTATTTGAGGCTTAGCACTCTTCCCATGATTGAAGAATGCATGATTAAAGGTTTTGACTCCTGTTTTCTAGTCTTACAGATGGTATTGCTTTGCATGTGGTTCTGTTGACATGTTTTGAATATTTTATTGATTTTTCTCAAATAAGCCTGGAACAATGTTTGCATATCTTTAAGTTGTATATAATTTGAGTCTTCAATTATAGCTGTATGCAAGCGCTGTGCCTTGTGACTATCTTCAAATATACGTGTTGGAATTGTTTTTGTATTTCTGTTGGTTTTATGTTTATGTTTATTGAGATCAGTGAAGCAAACATACTTGTTTTTCTTCATTTAGTATTAGATTTAGATACATATTCAATACCAAATACCATTTCAAAACAACATACTTTTTTAATTAATTAATGTCTAAGAGGTATGTTTGAATTTTTAGAATTGCCTTTATATATTAATAGGTTTATGTGAATTTTTGTTTATCATATCAGCATCCTAGATTTATCTTATTTTATATTTTTCAGAAATGATATCACTTGATTCAGTATCAGATATGAAGTCTATATCTAATATGTGTCTATGTGAGCATCGTCATATGTCTTTGTAAGTCTGGCTGCGTCAAATGGTAGATAGTGCCACCCGCAGGGGGGTCTTGGAAATAATGATTAGATATAGGACTTGAGAGGGTACTCTACATGTGGTTGGGTAGCCAGCTCACAAGTGCTCCATCCTCCTGCCTGCATTGGGTTAACGTGGCTTAGAGCGGCGCATAACTTGTTAGGGGATAAGTTTACTTTACACACACAACACTGGTGGATGATAGCATGCTCTATGACAGAAATTAATCGTGTCCATCAATTTATGGTGTGTATTGAGTAATATTCGATCTCACTGTCCGCCATTAGGCATGTTTGTGTATATTAGAGAGGCACCTGCTGAGTAGCATAAGTTATACAATATTATTCAAATAAGTTTAAACAAAAACCACATGTTAGTGTTGGGAGGGGATGGAGATGTTAGGTGGTGAAAAAGAATGACAAGATTTTGTGCCATGTGAACTTATTATATACTGTTGTGTTTTGCCTGTAGCTGCTCTACCCTTCACCTCATTCTGAAATTGTTATTGTGCATGTTACCTGAGTTTATCCCTTACTATGAACAGTAAATGTGTTTCCATGTATTTATTTTTAAAATTATTTTATATGTTCTTTGATATGATTTCTGTAAGATTTTTTTTTTTTTTTTTTTTTTTTATTTTTTTTTTTTTTTTTTTTTTTTTTTTTATTTTTTTTTTTTTTTTTTTTATATTATTTTTTTATTTTTTTTTTTTTTTTTTTTTTTCTGATGTGATTTCTGTCCTACTCTTAAAGTTCTTCCTGTTTCTGCATTTGGTTAAAAAAAATTTAAACATGGGTGCCAAGTTTATTGTATTCTTTGATTAAGGCCAAAACAAATCCCGATGTGTTGTACTTTTTTAGCTTACAAATTCCATATGCATTTTGTAGAATGAAGGAACTGCAAATTCTCAAGGACAAGGATCTGGAGATGATCGGTCGGATCCTGAAGGAGAGTTTCAGAAGGTATGCATGATTTTGGCGTAAACATCTTATTGACACTGAACATGATATAACACAAGTTTTTTCTCTCACAGGATGAATTAGAAGCACAAAATGCAGCTGAGGCAGTACCGGTCCAACACGAGCAGACCAATCCTCAGGTTGATACGGAATACAATCAACCAGATGGAGAGGGAAAGGAGCAGCAGTATTACCCCAGGAGGGGGGGTTATCAGAATCAAAGAGGTGGACGCGGTGGTGGTAGGAGGGGTTATTCAAATGGTCGTGGAGGTCGTGGTGGTGGCAGAGGAAGAGGTTACCCAAATGGTGGCAACCAATATCATGATCAGCCTGGAAATTATTATCCAAGGAACAATTATAACAACAGAGGACGTGGAGGCAGAGGTGGTGGCTACTACAGCAACCATGGAGCAGGTGGTCAAGTTAATCATGTTGCAGGTGATGTTGGGGTGCAATCTTGATAAATTATGACTTGTTCATAGTGTTTGTTA
>Ga0209282_1002918_pt1 | contig 10047 bp, 4 predicted proteins | sample Mtrugardesep15_FD_187529 | JGI IMG/M metagenome (GOLD analysis project Ga0209282, IMG submission 187529) | Root nodule microbial communities of legume samples collected from California, USA - M. trunc garden sep15 (SPAdes) (version 2) | ecosystem: Host-associated > Plants > Roots > Nodule...
AATTTTATAGTTGTATGCTATTAGTTTGTTCGTGTATTCATCTTTTACATTTTTAGGAATGTTGAATGATGTACTCTATTAATTTGAATCAATGAATATCATTTAATTTTTGTTGAAATAAAAAATTTAAATTAATTATATTTCACTCGTCCTACAACAAATGACTCATTTGACCATTTCATAAAAAATTAGATTTTTTTAACAAAACATGAATTTTTAACCACCACAAATATAAAAATTCATATTTAATTCATTTGTTGTTAAAAAAATCTAATTTTATTTTTGTGAGAGGTTCTTATAATATTACAAACTTTTCTGCAAATATTTATTCAAAAATATGAATTTTACATATGAGTTTACTTAAAAGAAGGGATCAAAAGTGAAAATGAAATTTTTTTGGAGAACTAAAAGTGGAAGAATTTTTTTAGAAGGACTAAAAAAAAAAATTGAAATATTTATAAAAATTAAAAACATATTTAACCTTTAAAAAAATGCATAAGTATTTTATTTTGATCAAAATATAAAGAACAAAACTTAGTCTCCGGAATACATTTATGACCATTGAAATAAAAAAGTTAAGACACTTAAATATTTGACTCTGTAAAAGAAAGATAATCAACTGGCATAAATGTATACAGAGTATTTTATTTTATTACTATGATATTGGTAGGAAGTTTCCAGGACCGTTTAAGAGTGGTTAATTTATGTCATAAAACTTGTAGGGCACAAAAGGTGAATTATTCCGTCCCAACCGAATTTTTTCCATGCCCATGAGTTAGAAATTGAACCGGCCTTAACCACATGTTTATGGAGGAGCTCAAGTTTCTCACCACTTGAATCAATCCATTATTAGTTACAGATTGAAATATATCTAAAAAGAAACTCACATATAAGTATAAAATTAGAGTTTTTAAAACACAATCCCTCCTTCGATCATTATTATAAGAAAAATTCAATTTTCAAATTCATTAAATAACTAATATATCTTATTATAATCAAAGAGAAAAAGACACAAAATAAAGTGTTATCTAAAATTAAATTAAAGGATAAACTATGTAATTTTTCCTTAATGTAAAGTTTATAACACGTGAATGGGTAATTTTTTTATGGACTTCAGTGGTTAATGATTAACTAATATCACAGATCAATCAAGCTCCAAGGATGAGTAATATTTTGAACCAAGATCAATTTCTTTCCTCGTAATTTTATTCCGGTTCAATTTTGTCTATGGCATTTTTATGCATAGAATGAATTAGTCTCCGATTCATTATAATAAATTGAGAGTAATTTGAACAATATTATTTTGTTTGAATAATAAATTCTTTACGAGAAAATTGTGAGAAATATATATATATAAAAATAACGAGATACAGAGATTGGGAAGACATAAGATCTGACCCAGGTACAATTCAAGTGGGCATAAATCATGAAAATACAAACAAGATGGACAAACCCTAATCAATCCTAACAAACAAACATTTCTCACGAGCGCAACCGTATACGGGCACGAAACTAGATTACAAAACAAATATCAAGAATGAGCGTTTATAAGATCAACTATGTTTGAAATTGGCGAATGATCAACCGCTAACATTGTATCACGATGCACATACCAACAGCCTCTAAACAACACAGTAGACATAAAAACTCTTTCGAGAATAAGAGTCCAACTCCAATATTTTTTTTGTTTTATAAAAGAAGTAATAAACACTATCTAAAAGTTAACACACACAATTGCAAAATCTCTCTTTATTTATTTATTTTATTAAATAGTATATAGTTAAAATTCATTTTTTAACATGAATGAGTAAATTCTTTGGGTTCGAATTTCAACATCTATATATAACAATATATTGTCTTAAATTATGCTTAGGGAGACAATCCCAATTTTAATCTAGGATAAAAATGTTTATTGAGAATGGAATGAATGAGTGAAAACTTAATTATTAATAATTAATTAATTAATCAAATTAAACATAGTAAAGTTTGAAAACGGAGGGTGAGAGTGGGAGGGAGGCAAATGCGTGTGAATAAAGAAAGAAGCTTTACTACAACCGTGGCCCAACATGATTGGTGCCACGTACTCCTTTTTTCTAAAAGCCAACACCACGTGTACTATCTCAAAACCAGCCCGCGATTTCATCAACGGTCCAGATGGCATCAATGCAACATGTTCTTTGCCCTTGACGGTGACGGGCAGTCTGCCCGTGATTACATTGTGGCCCCCAGGTGAATTTCTCATACCCTACAAAAGCTCTCTCCCACCCATGCTCTTGGGTCCATTGCTTCCTCCTCTTTCATTTCTCTCACCGTTCCTTCATTTTTTTTCATATTCATATTCATCATTATAATTATATTACTAGAACCTATAGTTGAAGTTTTTCATTATGGCTGGAATGTGTTGTGGTGTTGTCGGAGAAGGTGACTCACCGGCGAGTTCACGTCCCTCCCGTCGCCGGAATTTGGACTTACTACCATTCAAATACATCGCCGACATGGCGTCTGGAACTTCACGGAAACGCCGGCAACCAGATCTCTGTGGTAAGAAGGATTTCGAAAGCTGTGAAGACTCAAGCGAAGACAAAAGTAAGAAGAACAAGAATGAAGATAGAGAAAAACCTTCAACGGAAGAAAATTTCCAAGTTGAAGAGTGTCCAAAATTCGGTGTTACTTCAGTTTGTGGTAGAAGAAGAGATATGGAAGATTCAGTTTCAGTTAAACCTTCTTTCTCTTCACAAGAACCTTTTCACTACTTCGGTGTTTTCGACGGTCACGGTTGCTCTCATGTAAGTAGTAGTTAATTTCCGGTGACGGATCTGTTAAATTTGCCGGTGAATTGCGGTGTTAATTGTTTTGTTGCTGTTAATTTTTTCAGGTTGCAACTATGTGTAAAGAGAGGCTTCACGAAATAGTGAAGGAAGAAATCAACGAAGCACAAGAAAATATGGAGTGGAACAACACCATGCAACAAGGCTTTGCTCGCATGGACGATGAAGTTCAAAGATGGAACAGCAGTAGTCAAACTGTTACTTGTAGATGTGAGCTTCAAACTCCTCACTGTGATGCTGTTGGATCCACAGCTGTTGTAGCTGTTGTCACTCCAGACAAAATTATCGTCTCAAACTGTGGTGATTCAAGAGCTGTTCTTTGCCGTAACGGTGTTGCTATTCCTCTTTCCTCCGATCATAAGCCGGATCGACCCGATGAATTGCTCCGAGTCGAAGCGGCCGGAGGACGTGTGATCTATTGGGATGGTCCAAGAGTCCTTGGAGTACTTGCCATGTCCAGAGCCATAGGTGAGTATTTTAGAAAAGTCGGTTTTATTTTATTTTATTTTATGTTTTGTTTTTAATGTTTGTATTTCGTTTTTTTCAGGTGACAATTATTTGAAACCTTACGTGATATCTAAGCCTGAGGTAACGGTAACGGAGCGAAAAGAAGAAGATGAGTGTTTGATATTAGCGAGTGATGGACTATGGGATGTTGTATCAAACGACACTGCTTGTGGTGTTGTAAGGATGTGTTTGAAGGCACAGAAGCTGCCGGGGACACCGGAAAACAACGAGGTGACGACGGATGGTTCTGATAGGGCATGTTCCGATGCTTCAATTTTGTTGACTAAGTTGGCTTTGGCAAGACATAGTTCGGATAATGTTAGTGTGGTGGTGATTGATTTGAGGAGAGATCAACGACAAGCATCAAATTCCAACAATAATTAAATTAATTAATCAATTAATTAAGGGCGGTGATAATGAAATGAAACAAGGATGTGGAGAAAATGAAATGAACCTGTCTATTATATCATCATCATGTAATGGGATGGGAATTTAGGTATGAGTGAGTGATGATCAATCAAAAAAGTGTAACTGTGAAAAAAACAATGAACAAGTTACAAAAAAAGAAAAAGTAGTGTAGGGAAAATTTGTAATTAACCGGTTGACACACCTTTCTTTGTCTATAATCAAAATCGAATCTATAAAAATTGGTTTTTGGTTGGTAATTGTAGCAATTCTTTTGTTTGTTTTTGTTCTTATGAATGAACTATTAGAATAGTTTAGAACGAAATTTACCTCAGTTTTTTCATTATTTCTTAACCCAACACGTGTATTATTGTCCAAGATTACTATAACTAAAGATATTTGGTGTAGCATAACTTGTGGATAACTAATAGGCAAGTTAACATTTGTCTATTATTATATGCATCAACATGCAAGGTGCGTCAACATGATGTTAGTGTGCATAAAAATATCTGCTAACAAGAATCACTAAATTGGTATTTAACATTGCAAGTTATGGTCATTTTAGTAGTCTTTGATATTCTTTCGTTAGAGGAATTAGGTGAAATTGGTATTTAACATTGCAAGTTATGGTCATTTTAGTAGTTAGGTGAATCTTAAATGCATATGCAGTGGCGGATCTCTTTGAAGACGGTGTTACTGCATCCCTAAAATTCCTATAATTATCATATTATGCATGCTATATTTTCTGCTGTATTAATGATATTTTATTCAAAAAAATAGTCTCATAAGGCTTGAACTGCCGTTCTCTATGAAATTTTCAAGAAAACAAACCACGACACCAAACCATAATATTTTTAATTTCTTTAATTTCTTAAGACTGCTTTATATATATTTTGAAAATATTTGACACCTCCAATAAAAAGCTTCAAGATCCGCCACTGTGCATACATGTTGTTCCCACGTAAGCCAACTTCCAACCTTTAGCCAAGTAAACCAAGGGTTTTAGGCTAAAAATGCATGGGAATTGCTTTTAAGCCTCTACACTTGGGTGCCATAATTTTATTTTTTTTTGTCATTGGTGTCTTAGGTAACTTTGTGTCTATCTCTCTCTTAACAATTCATTCTCTTTCATCTAAATAATTTATTTTAATCATTTTCTCACATCTAAAATACATTATGTCACCAATGACACCAAAAAACTATGGCATCCAAGTATTTTCCCTAAACTTGTTCACAACCCTCTAAAATTTCAAAAATGCTCCTAAATGTCTTTGGCTTGAAGGCTGTGGGTTCAAATCCTAAAGACTTCATTTTTTGTAACATTTCTCCTCTTATTTACATTGTAAGGTTCTTTTACTTAAAACATCACATTAACATTTGTTTTATGTTTTATCTGGAGACTATTACTCCATTATATTGGTAGTCTTCTTCCTCAATCCGATCAAACTTGAGAAGGGAATATGATGAGAGAAGAGGAGCTTCATCTCTAAATGATAGACAAATTAAAATACGTAATAATTAGTTATTATCCCCTCTCTCATAGGGAAAGCATGTATCCTAATTTGTTAAACTATCGTTGTGGGAGAAAGTCTATTATTTAAATGGTTGGAGCTGATAAGACAAAGAATTATCTGTCAAAGGTAACTTATAAATTGAAGAAAATACTCAAATATTGGTAAACTTAATCATAAAATATTACGGACAAATTTAAGTCATTCGAATCCAGTTTTGAATAATATACAACAACTTTAAAATCTTAAGTAGAGTTTGCTTTTCATTTGAGTCTCATAAGGTTCAAATGTTTAATCTCTACGGTTGTGTGTAGATAATACTCGATTTAAAAAAATTCAAGGCACACACTATAAGTTCAAATAAACACTGTCAATACTTTTTCTTAAGTTCCCAGTATTAATATTTATTTCAAAGTTGCCCCTCTTTTTCTCTCCTTCCTTAAGTTCTTTTTGTCAATTCCATGAATACAAATAATGTTAAAGTTAATCATAAAAAGAACATTAATTATAAACAAAATTGTAAATAAATAGGAAAAATATCCAACTATTTTTAAACTTAAATCATAAATTTCATTATTAACATGTATATAAAAAATAATCCAAACAAAGTTATTTTACTAAAATAGTAATACCATAAAAAGATTATTAAATATAACATATAATATTATTGAATGGCCATGATATTGTGCTTAAATCGAGTGAACTCAACAGCAAGAGTTTGATTTTATAATCTTAAATGATATGGTTCAAATCTCACAGAAAACAATTGTAAAATAGAATAAAATTAAGGTAGCATCAAAATGGGCAGAGAAATTTTCCTCAAAAAACTCTATTGTTGTTCCATTCACATGATTGACCTCAAACATTTAACATCTTCATTTCTACCGCACACTTTATGCATACTATGTAAAAATGACTTTGTGCATCGTACAAGATTTGCCTCTATTATTCTAGACCTTAATTTACCATAATTTCATCCCCAAATACTTACTCAATACCAATTTCATTCCAAAATGTGATACATATTAGCACCCTTTTTTCCCCTTCTTTTCTTGTAGACATAATGCATCCCTTGCATCTGTAATTTGTAGGGACACTTTGAAATCATGATTGAAAATGGTGAAGCATGGTAGCAACAACTACATCTACACCACACAGGTGTCTCGTATCAAACTCAACATTAGTTGTACTTTGATGTACACTGCTCCTTATTTGGGACCCCAAGTGTCGTGCATGTATTGAAAAAAATAATAATGATGTTATACTCCACGTTCCTATTCTTGTAGTTCCTTACCGTACATGAGTTAGGCAAGAAAACAAAATAACAAAAAACCATAAATCAAAATTATATTTTGCTATACTTTTCTTTCTTATACATTAATTATTCATTTCTTTTCAATTAGTCATGTTATTAACTCTCTTAATGTATATCTTTTTTCTTTTCAAAAGCAAGAGAGTATTGTTAAACAAAATGAAAAGGAAATTAAGATATTTGGATTCCAATTTTGTGTTGCATTATTACATGACACCTTGTTACAAATTCCCCAAATAAGCTAAACATGTGGGACACGTAGCATTTGGTCCTTTTTTATGAGTCACAATCTCTTAGCTGGAAGAGATTTTTTGGATTTGATGCTTGATTGCTTGCAATCAACCCTTCCCTTTTAGTTGGGCCACGGACACCAAATTCATTTTCTTCTTTTTCACTTATTATTTTTGGGATAAGATTGAATTTGACCTTAGAATAATAATAAATAATTATCAAGTCTTCTTTAAACATTATTAGCTTACCTAATATTGAAATTAATTAGGATAAATTCTATGTGGCTTCCTTGATATGGTTATGTGACTTAACTAATGATGATATTCAATGATCTTCTTTTTGACAAACTATTATATATATACAGTTCTATTTTTATGAAACTATACGGTGCATATTTTTTTGAAGATCTATTATATATTATGGTGCATATATGATATATGAGGTTGCAACAATAAGCGGCGACAACGGAACAAAATCAGACTCGAAAATGTTAGAAAGAGAGATATTTTTATTGCTATGATTGTATTCAACATATTTCCACATTCCACAGTCAACCAACTTTTTGGTCCACTCTAACCAATTTCCACAAGAAAGAAAGATACAGAGAGTACGAAATTAGATATTCAGAAGCACGCATGTAGAAAGATACAACATGATAATTATTTTGGCATTCGTGTCTTGTTGATCTATGTATATAGTTCTTTTTTTTTTGTACATGATCTATATTAGTATATTGAACGATATTAATAAGTGGTGCCTTGAGCCCCACTACCCAACTAGTATGTGTATATGTGTGTGAGATTGAAATGATGAAATTAAATTGTGTAACATTTTAGCACCACTACATATATTTTTGAAAACAATTTTACTAGGTACTTTATCTCAAAATCTATTGTATTATGCAAAGTTATTATCATGTAGATCATATTTATAAATTTTTTACATCAATACAAAATCATTTAATTTAATATCTAATGAGATCATTTAAGATACATGGATTTGTCACCTTTGAAATATGTAAATATACATAATTAAAATTTCATAGTTAGATCACCAAAAACCATAGTCTAATTGTTTGTTTGTGTGTAACATGAATCCTTGTCCTAACATAGAAACAAAATAATCACGGTCGGTGCTGGTTTCATGTGGCAGTTATAGTTCCAACCTACAATTATGTCATCCTACCTGAAATTTTGGCACATTAACAATTACGTACAATGCTTTCTAATTTTCTCGAATTACACATTGTTGTTAGATATAACAATTAACAAAACCCAAAATGGAGAAAAAATGTGACAATTAACAAGAACTTTGTGTGTACAATGTCTTGATGAATGAATGCATGCACGTAGCATCCACGTGTTATTATAATCGTAGGGGAATAAAACAAAGAATATATAAAAACATAGTCAAGATTCAAAAGAAATAAGAGGGAAATTAAAGACTAGATAAGATGTTGATACTTGAAGCATGCTGTTAGCAATTCCACCACTCATCTAATTTCATGGTCCTTCTTCTATGCTGAGGTTATATTCCACTTTAGAGATTTCATGAATATAAATAATATCCACAATGAATAATGTTATAAGAAATTCGTGTGTGAGAGTGAAACTTGAAAAACCATTCATCATCCAAATTTACATGTAATTAATTAGTTAGTTAATTAATTAATAAGCAAAGCATTTGACTAATTAGGAGCATGAAGCATCAGATTCTGCAAGCTGCATGTCAAAGACAATGTGAGTGGAGGAATTAAACTTTTAATCTCATTAATAATACCTGATCTTTTGTTGATTATTGTTATGTCCTATTGATTATTTGAATGCATTTTCCTTATTTGTATTATGGTCTAGTGCTTTATATATGTGACACAATTCAAGATAACTAGTATTTCCACCTTTGCAACGTACGGACGAACAAAGATTTTTTGTGGGCGTTAACAAATTATTACTCTAAACGTACCAACAAAATACAAACATATAATGCAGTTGTTAGACAAATCGTATTATGTTGTCGTCATAAAATTAAAGATGTCATTGTTTGACATATAGTTCAATTTAATTTAAAGCAATTACATATCCCTGACCAATAATAATTAAATGACTACATGAGTTAAAAGTAACACCAAAAAGTTGTGAACACTTGGAATCACAATTAATCCAAAAGAGCAACATTGCAAGAGAGTGAAAATAGGGTGAAAGTATGGGTATTTGAATTTTGAGTTTGAATTGTGAGTGGAGTTTGTCTTGTAATTTTATTGAGTGGAATTTGTGACTTTAACATGAATACAATTGTTAATCACAACATTATTTATACCTACAATATGAATAAAAACATAAACTAAATACCTATAGCCCTCCACGTTTGAAGAATATGAAATTTTGAACTTAAATCGTATACTTATAGCCCCATGTTTAGGGAATATAAAATTTTAAAGGACCATCAAATACTTATAGCCCCCATGTATAAGAAATATTGATTTGTTTGAGGTTAGCATTGAAAAATAGAGAGTGTTTATATATTATTAAGATAGTGAAAGACCGAATATACATTGTCCAGAGAAAGATTTTGTAAGTCTCTCGTGCAATGTTTTACAACTTTTTTTTATTTATCCAGGGCCATGAATTTATATCCATTTTGCATATTTTCTTCAATATTTAGTTAACTCAATCATATAATTGATTTAGGGAATATAAATTTTTTAACTACCATCAAATACTTATAGACCCCTATGTATAAGAAGTATTGATTTTTTTGAGGTTAGCATTGCAAAATAGGGAGTGTTTGTATATTATTAAGAGTGGAAGACTGAAAATACATTGTCCATAGGAAGATTTTGCAAGTGTCACGTGTAGTGTTTTACATCTTTTTTTTTATTTTTTATTTTTTTTTATCCAAGGTCATGAATTTATATCTATTTTGCATATTTTCTTCAATATTTAGTTAAGTCAATCATATAATTGATTTAGAGAATATAAAATTTTGAACTACAATCAAATACTTATAGACCCCATGTATAAGAAATATTGTTTTGTTTAAGGTTGGAATTGCAAAATAGGGAGTGTTTGTATATTATTTAGAGTAGAAGACTGAAAATACATTGTCCAATAGAAGATTTTGCAAGTCTCCCGTGTAGTGTTTTACTTTTTTTTTGTTGTCCAAGACCAAGAACTTATATCCATTTTGCATATTTTCTTCAATATTTACTTAACTCAATCATTTAATTGAAGAATTGACTTATAAATTTAGAGTG
>Ga0209282_1002919_pt1 | contig 10045 bp, 10 predicted proteins | sample Mtrugardesep15_FD_187529 | JGI IMG/M metagenome (GOLD analysis project Ga0209282, IMG submission 187529) | Root nodule microbial communities of legume samples collected from California, USA - M. trunc garden sep15 (SPAdes) (version 2) | ecosystem: Host-associated > Plants > Roots > Nodule...
TCATTTTGATTGTGTTGGTTTCTATTTGAATTGTATTATGCATGTGTTTTCTATTTTGCGTTGAGACAACATATTCTCGAAGTTTTTGGTATTCTGCACACTATGTTTTCTGCTGTGATTATTTATTTATTGAATCATTGTTATGGAAATACCGACAAGATGCAAAATGTAAACTATGTACCAAGATTCCATCAAACGACAATCGGTAGTAGATTACATCTTTCTAATTAATCTCATACTCCAAACATCTTTTGCAAATTTTGAAAATCAAACGAATCATTTAAAATAAGAAATATTATGTTGAGAGGGAAGGCATAAAATATTTGTTAAAAGAAACCATCAAGATCCTTATTGGAAATCCTTATCGTAATCTCTCTCGCTCTCTGTCAGTTTCTTTCCCTTTGCTTTTTAATTCTTAAGTATTCTACAATGGTTTTATGACCTTTTTTGGTAAATCTTAACTAATTGAGAATTTAATTAGTGTTAGAACATCAATCTGGTTCAAAGATAAAAAGATACGAAAGGAAAGCAAACACACAACACACGATATACATGTGATTTCAGAGTTCAGCCAATCCAGCTCGATATTGTACTATTAATCAAGTTTAAGATTTTATCAGAACTCTTTATCAGATTAAAAGTTGCAAAACCTCAAGATAACATACTCCTGCTAATGATATACTTGAATTGCAAAACTGTGTTATGTGTGATACCTTTGATGAAGATTTCATACTCCTTTTGTCACATTGGTCATTAGCAATATCATTTGGAGTCGGCAAAACTTATATCCAAATTTAGTTTCTGTTTTAATTAGCAATAGTAGCACTGTGGCAAATCATTTTTTTGACATGCTCGGAAAACTGTGTTATGTGTGATACCTTTGATGAAGATTGCACTGTTTTGTTATTTGATTTGGAGCCTTTGGAACCAAAGTAACAATAAATTGCGGAACAACATTTTGGATATGAGTTATCAAGCAATTGATCAAGCAAAGGTTTGATTAGATGATTGGAATCTTGCACGCTGCAGCAGAGCTGCTGCTGTCACCCTGCAGCACGGTCTGCTTTTTTTGTCACAGATATGGGATAGTTTCTTGCAGCCGATGCAGTCCCAGCTGATGCTGCTGCCATGTTTTCTGATGCAGGGACAAAATTGAAGTTGAAAAAACCGGTTACCGGTAGGTATAAGTGTAATATCGGTTCCTCTTTTTCAATCAATTTGAATAATATTGTTATTGGGATTTGTATCCGGGATGATCAAGGTCAATTCGTGCTTCCTAAAACCGAATGTTTTACTTTCCAATTTTTGATGTGGATATTGGTGAAGCTCTCGGTCTTTCATCGGCTCTGTAACCGGTTCGTGCATTACATTCATGTCTGAGTTTGATTAAATCATTCGACAATATCAACACCTTCATAGTTCTCTTTATAGAAGTTCTTAGGTACAGTTTGTTAGAAGGCAATCAAACGAGGTCGCTCATGCTTTAGTAAGAGTAGCCACATATTTAGCTAGTTTAAAAAATATTGATTGACCTTCCTGCTTGTATTAACAATATTCTTATGAATGAAATGCTATGAGTAAGTTTGAGTAAAACAAATGATAGTATAGTTAGTGTCAACTTTCCTAAAGAAAAGAAACCAGTATTTTTTTTTTAAAAATAAAAAAAACTTTCATAACGGCATAGAAGGAATAAATTTATGAATTCTAAGTACATATATGTAGCAGACCGACCTAATGAGAATAGTGTTGGTGACAGTACAGGAAGCACGGACACTCCTAGGATAAAGTGTGTCTCAGTGTCGGATACGCGTCGGTGTCCGACACCTATGATCACTGGATTATATTATTTTCTCAAATTATTATGTTTGTCGGCGTGTCAGAGTCTCCATGTCATGTCTGGTGTCCGTGTTTGTGTATAGAGAGGTAACACTTTGGCTTCCTTGCCCCTTTCTCTTTTATTGCATAATTGTGAATTTCAGTTTCTATGTTGATTTTGAATAGCAAATCACGGAATCTTAATTTTATGTATCAGGCTGAGATTGGTTCCATAAGTTCAGACATTAAAATTCTGCAAGAGAAGTCTATGTATATGGGTTTGAGGCTTAAGAATCGCAAGGTATGGCCATTTTATATAAACAATCTAAGAGTTCAGAGACATTCATAATTGTAGCACCTTTTGGCGTAATATTAATTGTTTATCAGTTTGTTCTGGAAAGCAAATGGCATCAAAAGGCTGTTTACATTTTGACAATTAGTTTAGTTCATTAATATTTCTTTAATTGTTTTCACGTTTGGATGAGGGGTATATTAGTTTCATTGTCACCACTCTTGTACTTCTTTCCCTTGCTACCCAGCGAATTAAGTTTTTATGTCTCTTGCCTGTATGTGTTATATGTAGTATGTAGTATAATTGATCTTGTTTTTTTCTCCCAATAGGTGGCTGAATCCAAGCTGGCAAAGTTTGTGGAAGACATTATCATCCCTCCCAGGATGGTGGACATCCTTGTTGATGGAGAGGTATTATGCTTTCTTGTAATCTACTTCTCTCCTCTCCAATAATGTTTTATTAATTTCTTTTTGTGGTAGTGTGCAAAACACATTTAATAATTCTAGTATTTGTTGAGACTTGAGAGCCCGGCATTGACTAGAGATAGGGCCGAGGTAGTACTTATAAGGTATTGTTTGCTTCTTATTTTCTACATTTTTATCAGCTATCTAGGCTTTGAAACAAGGGTCTGATCCAGCATCTCTAATATATGTTTTCTAATACTTCGGTTTTTTAGCTAATATTTGAAAATAGACATACATAACAAATATTGCAGTGCTGGTGTTGAAAAGGTGTGCATCCTGCACACAACAGAATGGTCAGAATTTTTTATTTTTAATATTTTTTCTTAAAAAATACGCCTTCTCACTAAGCAATTACTTTACACACGCCTTGCTAGGTTTTATTTTCTCCGATTACTTTACACACGCGTTGCTAGGTTTTATTTTCTCCAACATTCTATGTTCATGTATGCTTGTGGTCTATATAATATGTTGATTTTTAGTGATGTTAGAGACAACCAGATCGGAATGATTGGTATGATCAGTTCAGTTGGCAGTTTAATTCGGAACTGATAAGATGTTCAATCTGTTTAATGCGAAAAAAGGATAAAACTTAGATGAAGTGCTATAGCCAATGTTTCATTTGGTCTCAACTAGAAAATAGTATCTGTGTCACCAACAATTCTGAAAGGGTGTAAAATAACTGTCTTTGGTTTAATCACAGTTTAACCTTTTATCAGAGATATGTATGTAAAGCTGTATTCTTAACTAAATTGGTTATGTTACTAAGTTGTAACATAACCAAAGTCACCTAACATAATATATTTATTTTTACCAAAGTCACGTTATTAGGAATATATGGGATTTTACCTCCTTCAAATGGGGGATATACAACAAATGCCTTGGGAAGTGCCATTTTTTCTGTTTTCTGTGGTTGGTGTAAAGCAAAAGGACTTTAAGTGGTATGGGGTGAAGTGTTTTTCTTCATTATCTATCATTGCATGATTTGATTATATTCCTTGAATGTGATCAGCTCCTATAATGTGCTTGTGAAACTTTACAATAATGTGGATAATCATGACAATAATGCTGATATCCATAGATTGTTTCTGCCCGAAATATTGTTGTCAAAAAACTTGCTGCGCAGTTCTTGTGCTGAAGCCCGGTTCTGTTTATAACTCACTCTAGGCCAATTTAGTTTTCAGTGCTTCTGCTTCTCTATATATAATTCACTCTAATTAAATTTTGCAGCATTCCGGTTCGTTGTGAGGCCTTCTGGAAGGAATTTGATTATGTCAAGCATTTATGGAGGAACAGGCATTGCTGCTTTGTTTGGCTTGGAATGCTATGCATGGTATTGTGCTGGTGAGATTGTTGGAAGGGGATTTACTTTCACCAGTTACTCTGTCTGAAAATAGCCACTTCCAAGTGTAGATTTTTGCAGTCCTATATAGGGGCAATGTCGTTTTATACACTCAAATATGGGCATTCCACATGGCAGGCAATATGTTATTCTGGTTTTTATTTTTACTTTAAGAAGACATGGTTGAGTATGTAGTGGTTAACTTTGATAAGCCTCAATAACCCCTTGAACTAGCGGGAAGTACCTTGCGTTTTGCATGTTGGAAACCTTGTTGTGCTGCTTGTCAACAATGGTGATCCTGTAATTTTCAAAATAAATGTCACAAATTTTGGAAATAATATTATTTTTTTTTCTTTCAAATAATTAAAAATGATTTTTAATATGGTTTTGGGCATTCATTAATAGAAAATAAAGGAAATTATTTTACATAACAACCAGTAATTTTCCTGGGTTTTTTCTGTTCTGTTTCCTAAGGGTTTACCTGTGGAAACAGTTGCGGAATAACCTGCGGTATTTTCGCAGGAAACATTCACGGGCAGGGGAACTTCTCCCATTCTAACCAAAGGTTTGCTGCGGATATTTTTGGCTTTTCCTGAGGAATTTTTCGTAGGAAATTTTCCTGCGGTTTCTAAAATCCCCAGGTAACAATTACCCACAAAGGTATTACCTGGGAGTGGAAATCCTAGGCAAAATCCGCAGGAAACATGTTTCCTGCGGTTTTATCACTAGATTCCGCATGAAAAGCCGCAGGAAAATCGAGAGTTTCTAGTGGTGACTGCAGCGATCATGATGGAGGAAAACTCCTAGTGAATGGAAACTATGAATACACATTTTCCTTACTAGATTACCGGAAGGATCACTTGGTATTTTATATAAGTTATTTTTTGCAACACATATATACTCCATCTCGTATAATTTTAACTCTCATTGAGAATATCAAGTTAAAGAAAAATGATTATTTGGTGTGGTCGAATGTTTCCTGATTAATTGAACTTTTTTATATTAACTTCGCTAGGTACTTAAAGTTTAGGATTATTCAAATTCAATCAAGTTCTTGATTTGATCCCAAATGTTTGTGTGACGCTTGTCGAATCCTTCATTCATGGTTTTAATGGAATCAGGTCCATTATCCAATTCCATCCATCAGGGATTCTTGATGTTGGCACAATTTGAGCACAAATGATTAGAAGTTTAAGTATATAAATATCAACATTCTAAACACTACTATTAGTATATTATCGAAAAGCTAGATCATTGGGGTAAGGGCCTCAATCAGTAATGTCCCTAGTAAGAAGGAGGGCCTTCGACATTCATGATGGCTCTTTTACAGTGAGCAAGTTGTTGACGGTTGAAGAGGTCTTTGAAGATTGGAAAGACTTCATCTATAGAGAATCCATCTTTGGCCAACACTTTAAGCACCATCAAGAAATATTTGGCCATTTGTCGCAAAGGCCTTTTGCAGAATTTGCTTAAACTCTTCCAGATTGGGACGTCCTCTTTGAAACGGTTGGGACGCCAACACCATGCAATACATTGCATATCCACTACGAGAGATTTGCTGCATGAAGGCGTACTTTTCTGCACAAGGCCAGTGGTCAGAAAGATACCACAAACAATCCCTTGGTAAAGCCCTAAGCACCACCTTTTTGCTGGCAAGCCTTCGGTGAAGAACATAAGTGGCTTTAAACCTAAAGAGGTTTTGAGTTCTAGAAGCAGCAACCTTTTTGACAATGGTGAACAAAATGTCTTTTGGAAGTTGCTCCATTTTTGCAGAAGTTTTTTCTAATTTCTTTCGCACAAAGAAGAGTGCAGGTTTTTTCCTGTCTCTAGAAATGGAAGATGGGCTAACGAATGAACAGAAAAATAGGTTTTTATAAGTGATGAAGGTGGTTCACTACAAGAAAATTTGTATTTTGCGACTTTGAAAATGTTTGATTGCGATTGTTAGAAGGGTCGCAAATGTACATTTGCGACTGTTCCCCAACAGTTGCTGATGTTGGGGTCGCAACTGTCTTTTGCGACAGTTTAGAGAATAGTCGTATCAACTATCGCAAAGGCTATTGTGACAGTTCCTAAAAGTCACAAAGTAGGCGCTTTAATTTAATTTAAACGGGCTTGCGACCCCTCACAACAGTCGCAAATGTTGAGTTTTTTAAAAACAAAAATTTGAATGGGGCAGTTTTTGTTGCCAATTCAAATAAATAAAATATATTAATACATACCTAAAATATAGAAATATATAACTAAAAATATCAAAATCTCATTTATATAATTCTTTCAAGAGTAACAATCAAAACAATAGATAAAATACATAGTTTAAACATTGAAAAACCAATACACTAGAGGGTGGACATTCAAAACAATTTTCCCAAAGATTAGATGAAGTAATATTCGCCCAAATATTTTTGGCTGGAAAAGTTGATGAGCCTCCCTACAACAGATATATCTGACTGCACAAACAGGATCCCTGCGCTGCTATCAGTACCGCATCTACTGCTATTCTCAACAACAGACTGTGAAACTTTGGTGCAAGCAGAGGCATCAAGAACAAAGAAGTAAGACCCTAAGATTCATGAACAGTCTAATTAAGCCAATCTTACCTTGTGACAGTGCAAAATGAGTAATGCTTCTCTCTTTCACTTAGCCCAATTGAAATCTGTGTGAATGACCAAAACCAACAAACGATTAAAATATCTATCTGAAATTGAATATTTACCTTTTATGGTAAAACAGTTGGCATACTTATCAAATCAAAAGCGAAAAACTAGGAAATCAACACCTAGAAACTCAACGGAGTAGATTCATCATCTTTACACCAGCCCAGACAATGTTTCAAAGTATAATGGTAAACAAATGATAACAGAACAAAAAAGAAGCAAAAGAATATGAAGACAAAAAAAAAAGAGAAAGAAGAGTTAAATGAGTGAAATTGAAATCCCATATATGGATCCTTCCTTTAATATTAATGCAGATGAACATCTATATAAACAAAAGTAAAGAACCGATTCCTATATACGCTCAAGCATGCATAATTATCAAAACATATATCCTATGTAACACATTGTTTTAGTGAAGATATTTTTGAAAGAATCATAGTATAGGATTATAACATGCAACAATATTGAAAGGTAAATATATTTTATTATCAATCACATTCAATAAATTAATTCATTAAAAAATCAAACCATATTTCTTCTTCCAAAAACAAACAATAACATAATAAAATATGCAGAGGTGGTTTGTAACAAATGATAGGGGCTGTTTGCATTAGAAGTAAGAAAGTTGAGCAAAAGGAGGAAGAAACTTCCTATATACATTGTATAATTGCACAAAAAGTGAACCGGAAATCAACATATTCCATTTACATCGGTTAATAAAATCCTAACCAAACACATTGTAAACATAAAACCAATTCCAATAAGTAAAAGGTCATGTGTAGCATGTAATTATCTTGATAGCAAGGAATCATTAAGCACATAAAAACCAAAGGGTAGTAATTTGTCCAAAATACAATCATGAACCAGCAATTTCCTGTATCAATAAGAATTAAGTAGAGCATTATAATATATAGCTTATGTAGCACAAACTCATAGACGGACACCGGACACATTATTAATAGTTTGCGAAAAATGACATAAATTAATGTAATCATATGTGTTGGTGTCGTGTTGGACACAATACATATCCAACAGCGAGACACGCCTAATCAGATAATTATATCTGCATCATAGTTCGTAGAGTAAATCATACCAAAGGGTCAACAAAAATCCCTTTTCTGTTTCAAGTAATGTCCTGATTCTTTCCATACAAAAAACAAAGGTTGAAATGAATAAATTTTACCTTGAAAATGTTAAGTTGTTTTGATGATTTTTGATTAATTGAGTATGAATCATGAATCGGTGAATGATTGTTGTTGAAACATGTTTGAATTTACTTCATGAATGTTTGTTTATGTTTGTATGTTGATGGGGTTTGAATTGAACTAGATGATGAATTTTAGATGAATTGGTATTATGATTCTATGTTTGTTGTAGTTTTGAATGACTTTTTATGTTTATAAACTAATGTACAAGTTTTGGGGTCGAATTTTGGGTCAAAGGGATCAAAATGAGGATTTTTGGGTGAAAATTGTGTGAGTTCCCGAGAGGAACCCAAAATTTGGGTTCCCCTGTACTGTCAAGCTCGCTGTAGCGAGTAGCTACATGCTATAGCGAGTTTCTCAGTACAACAAACTCATGGTTTTGGCATTCCGGGCACTCCAGGGTCGATCCAGATAGTTCCAAACTGATTCTTTTGATGTACTTAACTACATTTAAACTTTCTAATCTTTTGGAAACATCAAATGAATTGGATTGAACTTAGTTTATGGAATCAAATTGAATTAATTTGGGAATGGTTCAACAACACGAATTTTCCTAAACTCGTTTTTCTTAAAGGGAATGGGTGGGGTTAGGGTTGTTTACTCTAGCCTTGATATATAAAAATGTTTTGAATGGTATTCATGGGTTTTAACTTGGTTTTTCGTTGAAAACGAAATTCTTTTGAAAAAAGATAAAATGAGACGAACTTTGTAGAATTTTGGAATTGACCTATGATGTCTATATGCATATGCTACTGTGATCATATGTGATTACCTTGTTTTGTTGAATTTCTTAGAAAAGGTTGAAAGTTTTAGAAATAGACGAACTTAGATGAATTTTTGGAACTAATCGAAATTAGCCTATGATACGTATATGTATGTGCTACTGCACTCATATGCGAATTATGTCTATACTTGGTTGAAATGAGTTCTTTTCATTAGATAAGTTGCAATTGGTTTTACGTCCATGATAAGGTGATAGAATAAGAATGAATCAATGTTGTTCGAGTGCTTAAAGTGATGAATGTCATGTTGTGGTTAAGTGATCCTCTTTATGTGAAATGTGACTTTGAAATATTATTGTTTCTTTGAGGTGATAGTTGTTGATTCTTTGATGATTTTAATTTGATGATTTGGTGATGACTCTTGTTGAATATGACTTGTGAATTATGAGGTGAAGGTGTTTCTTTTTGGTGATGACTATTTGATGAATACTTGGTGATAAATATCATTATGTTTTGGTGTTGATTATGATGATGATTTTTAATGTTGGTGATTTATGGTGGTGAATTCTTACATGCAAAAATGATGGTGTTTTGATGGTGCTTGCATGTATGAATATTTTCGGTGTTTATGTCGGTGAGGTGTTGTTTGAACATATGCATTATCGAGTCATATGTTCATGCATTCATAAGTAGGATTTTATATCCAATGATGATGATTAGGATATTTATATCCAACGACGGTGATTATAATACTTTGTATTCAACGACGGTGTTTATGATACAGATGTATCTTGAGGTGACGACCTTGACGGTGATTGGTACCACATGCATACTGAGTCGTGTTTAGGCGCATCAAATAACTTGGCAGGTGTCATACTTGCTTATGTGCATTAGTGAATTATGTGAATTAGTTGAATATGTAATTGGTGATTATGTGCTTGGTGAACCTTGGTGATTTATGTGCATCGGTGAACTTGGTGAATTGTGTACTTGATGTTTGTTATTTTTGGTGATACTTGTACACTTGGTGATTTTAATTGATGATGTTTATTTTGGTGAAAATAATGAAGCGTGAATTATATATATGTGATTTGACGACGATGATTTCCTCGCTTATACTTTTGAACGGATGAATTGTATTTGTTGAGTTAATTAGGCTAAATTGGAAATAAGGTGAATAATTCTTATGTTGATAGATGTTATAAATGATGAGTTCTGATGATAAAGTAAAGTATGAATATACTTGATGTATTATGAAAGAGGTAAGACGATATGTTTTGCATTGGATTAAAGATAATATTCATGTGGAGTTAGTATTCTAGAAATGTTGAGTATGTATATGTGTTATGCATGAATCCTTGAATGCTATGTTTGATTATATTTAATTATGAGTTGTGAACTAACCCCCAGTGGTTGTTTCGTTGACCATCTACCTTATTCGTATGAATGGGTAGAAGGCGTGCATGATTAGTTTGCTTTGCTTGGTGAGTTGTTTGAGGATAGTGGAAGCTTCCTCCTTTATCTGCTTTGGAGTTTAGTCGTGTCGTGCTC
>Ga0209282_1002920_pt1 | contig 10042 bp, 3 predicted proteins | sample Mtrugardesep15_FD_187529 | JGI IMG/M metagenome (GOLD analysis project Ga0209282, IMG submission 187529) | Root nodule microbial communities of legume samples collected from California, USA - M. trunc garden sep15 (SPAdes) (version 2) | ecosystem: Host-associated > Plants > Roots > Nodule...
GAGAAGAAAAAAAAGCAAACAATTAAAAGACATTTATTGCTTTGATATTTTGTGGTGATAAGTGTTGAATACAATATAAAATGGAATTAAAGCCTACCATATCAATTAATTTAAATCATTAATTAAAATTGGAATTAAAGATTAAAATTTGGAGTAAGTTATTACACTTACTCTTGGAGTCAAAATAACCCCTCATATATTATTAGTTTTAAAAGTATCGTAATATTATAGATTGAATTTGAAGAAAAAATTTTAAGTACCGTTTTTAGTTACCTCGTTTTAAAGATGTTTTGTATTATAAAGAAAGATAAATTCTTTGGAGTCATCCCCTCTTACAGCCCTCTATTCATTAACCTTTTTGGTACTTTTGTTTCAAAGTCTTTGAACTCTCAACTAGACCTTTGGAGTCTTCTCCATAAGTATGTACATCAAAGTAAGACCCATTTTGATTTTTAAAACAACAAATATTGGAGAGAAATATTGTACAAGAAATTCTTTAAGATATTGTACAATTTTTTGTCATGTACACGGTATTTTTTTTTTAAGGAGTGTACACGGTATTTGGTGGACAGTTCACAACACAATTTAAATAATGTGAAATTTACAACAATATCTTTCATGATTTTTTTTGGATATACAAAATGTTGCTAATTAGTTGTTAGATTTGTTTTTTCCTTCTTCACAAGAGTTTAAGCTTGAGACCTCAAACTCATTTAACCATTAATTTAAAACCCATTGATCCCACCTTCCTCAAAATTTGAACTCAGATTCTCAAACTCATTCAACCATTAAATCAATTCAGTTGAACAACTCATTATCAAAGAGAGCAAAGATAAAGAGAAGAGAGATCATGGAAACTCAACAAGGGCACAAATTAGATGTTGTTGATGGAAGCTTAAATTAATCGATGTCAGTGAGTTTTTTCAATCATGATTCTCTTTGCTTCAAGGCATTGACACAGAGAAAAAAACTAATCCCCTTACTCTAAATTTTTCTCATAAATAAATACACTATCTATTTATCCATATTCATTCATTAAATGGTGTATGTAGTCTACAATAAAGATTATATATCATTGATTAAAGGGTTAGTTAAGTTTTTAGTCCCTATAAATATACCGAATTTCGTTTCTAGTCCTCATAAAAAATTTTGACAGATATTGGTCCCTATAAAAAGTTTCAGCACGTAGTTTTAGTCCCTGTTAAATTAAACTTTGTTTAATTATGCTTAAAATTTTAAATTTTTGAAAGATTTTTTACAGACATGTTCATAACATTAAAAAACGTTCCTCTGTAATAAGTTAGCTCAAATTTTTTTTTAGGTCCAAATTTTCGTTAGTTTTATCTTGAATTTTCGGCGTTTAAAAAAAATGATATTTAATTCATTACATGTTAAAATATTCTAATTTTTTATAAAAGATATTATTATAATGTTTTTAACATGTCTGTTAAAAATCATTTAAAAATATAAAAGCTTAAGTATAATTAAACAAATTTTAATTTAACAGGGACCAATACATACTTTTAGTCCTTGTAAAACTAAAATTTGCTTAATTGTGCTTAAATTTTTAACATATTTTTTACATACTATTATTTAAAACATTATACAAAGTTCCTCCGCAAAAAAGTAGTTCAAAATTTTATTATTAGGGCCAAATTTTCATTAATATAATCTTGAAACTTTGGCTTTTAGAAAAATTCATATTTAATTCATTTCACGTTAAAAAAAATAAAAGATTTTATAAAAGAGTGTCTTACGATTCTATGAACATGTCTGTAAAAAATCTTTTAAAAATTTAGAAGTTTAGGCATAATTAAACAAATTTTAATTTAACAAGGACTATAACTAAGTGCTGAAAATATTTATGAGGACTAAAATCTGTCAAAATTTGTTATAAGGACTAAAAACGAAATTCATTATATTTATAGGACTAAAAACTTAATTAATCCTTAATTAAATAAATTTAAAATATAAACTTTTGTTTATACCGGTAGGCAAAGATGTATATGTTAGTTTCTTAAACAAATCTCTAGTAACATTTATTAGCATATTTTCTATTCATTATAGAATTATACTTGTTTGATATGAGTTCACATACGTATCCACGTTTTACACGAGACGTAAGGTGATAATGACATAATACATATATTTTGTTGATCAAGTAAAAAATTGGAAAAGAGTGGAATATTGTTATTTAAATCACATCAGCCATAGAAGGATTATTTTAATAGAAAAATTTAAGTGAGTTGGAAATATGTATGAACTCAATATCAATATACGAGACTATAATTACCCAAAAAAAAAAAAACGAGACTATAGCCAAATATTTAGAAACGTAATCCAGTTGACTATAGCCTAAACCATGTATGAACTCAATATACGAGACTATATTCTAGGACTAGTGACTAAAATTAACTGATTATCTTCAATTTTAGAGATCTTCACGATTAAGAATGTAAAATAGAAGTCAATACGAGAACTAAACTAAATGTTGGAAACACCTTGATAAAAGAATGGTGGGAACATGTTCCAGTCGAAATCAAAAAATGTACTAACTAAAATGTTGCCAGCGTAATATTTTATAATCTTATTAGTTGAAAACTATGAGGCCGGGTGCTTATACGATACGATATGGATATATGATATATTTTTTTCTCTTTAAAATTTAGGATACGATACAGCTAATATATGTTTGACAAAATTTTTATATTAAAACTCATGTATAAAATAATTGAAGAAAATAATTATTGATTACTCTTTATTATTATATTATTATAAAAGTCACAATTTTAAAAAATAATACATGTGATCAAAATAAAAAAAATGTAAAACTTTCTTATAAACCACATTATATTTTCATATGTCAGATATCGAGAGAAACATCTCGACACAAATTTTATCTAATGTTGGATTAATTGAATCACCTCTCAAATTACTTTCATCCACAAAAAGTATAAATTTAACTGTTTCATCTTCATCGAGAAACAATTCTAATAATGCATATCTAAAATTGAATCATACATATTCTACTGAATTTTTACAACATTGCCTCACTTTTTTACCCTTTATCTTTTATAGGATGTGTATCTGTGAAGTATCTTATGAGTATATTTGTGTATCTGTAAAGAATCTTATATGTATGCGATAAAATATTTTTTAAAAATTAAAATAATTAATTTGGATACTTCGTGACTATGTATCCGTAAGTATCCGTGAAATATTGATATCTGATACATATCCGATACAAATACGTCTCTATTTTAGAGTATCGAGACGGTTGAAACTCCAAATTTCTAATTCATATGATAATAAGAAGCCCGGGGGTTTATCACAGTGGTTTGTTGCATCCATAATCTCACCAACTTACAATATTCTAAACACATCCAACGCGAAGGAACAAATTTGTTGATCCATTAATTTAAAAAAATGTTGTTAAGTTAGCTAATTATAATCTCAACTTAGTTTGTATGATATAAGAATTTCAGAAAGCCTTCTGGAGAATATCAAGATCAATCATTCAGTTCTTTTTTCCCTTATTTTTCTTGGATTTCATAAACTAAATGTATATTTTTGTTTCAATTTTGAAAGTGTCAAAAAAATTGATTTTTAGAGATTGTATCATGTTTGAAAAATTTAAATGAAAATTAATTTTGCTAATAGAATTGAGACCACTAAAAAGTAGTAAAATTTAGAGTTATTACCTTTATGACTTGATTTTAGTCTAAAATTTATTTAAAAAATCCAATTTGATCTATAATCAATTTTTGTTCAACCAAATTGTTGAAGTCCAACCACCATATCTTCTTCTTCTTCTTCTACAAAGTGAAATGTCAATGATTCCCTTCAGTTCCAAATGCAACAATTATGCTTCTTCAAACTTCTTCTCCTATTCTCTTCCTCTCCACAACTTCACCACTTCCATCAATCTTTCTCGAATTCGTTCCTTTCGTCTCTTTTGCCAATCTCAATCCAAGGTAACTAACTATCTTCACTTCTCCAACCTTTTAGGGAAAAATACTTTATCATCCAAGTTTGGTTGATGAGTTCAAGTGGTTAACGAGTTCCACCAAAATATTTTAGAGAACCTGAGTTCGATTTGTGGATGAAACAATTTTGATCAAGTAGGATACTGCTTAACTAACTGATAAGTGGTTGTTTAGTTTGACTATGTGAGAATCTGTTAGAGTTTGTTAGATTCTAACTAACTCACGCTGATGTGGCACCTTTTTCTGTTCATGTATAAATGCACCACTGTACACTCATCTATGTGTAATTTAATTTTAATTTTCATTGAATTCAATATCTCAAACAGTTCCTCTATTACAGATAAGAAGATTCTCCCCTTTATTAGAAAGTTCATTGCTTTCTGGTAATGATGGCGTGGTCTCGGATGAGTGGAAAGCAGTTCCTGATATTTGGAAAACTTCTGCTGAGAAGTATGGTGATAAAATTGCTCTCATAGATCCATATCATCATCCTCCTTCAACTATGACCTACGAACAGGTTTACTAATTTTACCATGTGAATTACAAGATTTATCATTTGAAATGTCATTCAGTTGTATGCTATGTAATTTATTGTATCTTTCTTATCCAATATTTAGTTGGAGGATGCAATATTGGACTTTGCTGAGGGGTTGAGAGTTATTGGAGTAAGTCCCGATGAGAAGATTGCGCTTTTTGCTGATAATTCTTGTCGCTGGCTTGTGGCAGATCAAGGTGTGCCAATCTTTATGTATTATTTATGACTTTACCTAAATAATCAGAGTTTATCGTGTATCTGTTCTCGGTGTATTGCGTTTGGGAAATTGCTAGCTGCAGAATTTGTATGTGCACACATGGTTCCAACTTTCACAAACTACAAACCACAAAAATCTGATATTGGTTTTTGTTTTTAAAAGTTTCAAAACTTTAAACTGACAAGTAAACTGAACAAGGCCTCTGCTTTTGTTGTCATATTTTATTCTTTTGAAGGAAATGGTAAGCAAAAATCTTTAGCAGTTAGACTTCTCTTTATCTACACTGCAAAGGCAAACATTTTTCATTTTTTGTGTTTATCTCATATCCAGATCTATGCTGAGCATATTAGCGTATAATGTACTCACAATAATTGCATGCCTGTGAGGGGTGTGTACATGCTCAATTACTTCGCTTTATTTGAGCTTTTTTTATCTTGAGAACCAAAGCTGATGGGAAGTGTGAATACAGTTGTGAATAGCAATAGTCCTACCCTATACTGTGGTGTCAATTATTTAAAATAACTCTAGTGTGTGCTTGTAATAATCATCAACAATAGTGTTTTTATTTAATCATGTCCATGCTATGTTTTTAGTCTAGGTATGATGGCAAGCGGAGCAATCAATGTTGTTAGGGGTTCAAGGTCATCAATTGAAGAACTGCTGCAAATATACAACCACTCTGAAAGGTTTAAAGAATACCATTCACTTTGATTGTTACTTTCACCATGCCTTTCAGATTTTGTTGAGAAATATCAATTGTCCATTTTCTGTATTAGATAATTATAAGCATTTACAACTAAAAGTTTGAGATGGATCACCTTCGTCGTGGTAAAGTTTAGAGAACTGATGAGAAATGCATATATGTTTACTTATACTCTTTTATGGGCTGTAGAAATTATTAATGTTTGATATTTTTCACCCGTCATAGGTTGAAACTCAAACCATTTCTGCCCCCTTGTTTTCGTATTATAATATTTTTAGTTGTATTCCACCATCCCACCTTGTTTCTCTTGTCCACTTTTACATATAAAAGGCCAAAGGGCTCACTTTAGATTTCTGTAACAAAATCTTCATTAGCTTGATTGTGTTAATCTCAACATTCTTTTATATGAAAGAAAATAATATCACTGGAAAGTGTAAATTGGTTTTACATAGTAAAATGTCATATCTACAAGGACTTTGGATTGAGTGCTGCCTTTACTAGGGTGGTATAGTTCAGAGGAATGACTTGTCACCTGTGTTGAAAGATTTAACTTCATAATTGAAATCTACCTAAAATAGTAATAATAATAAGTGTCTCTCAATTGCATTAGAGGCTTTGAGTTTGTTAAATACACATGAATGTTACAAAAAACATGTTCTTTGACTAAGATGTTGCGTTTCAATAGCCATGTTTTCTTACATATTTTTTAAGTGCATGATCTATATTGATGATTTAATAGAATAGTTGCTGACTTCTGCAATTGTTATTTAGTGTTGCACTAGCTGTGGATAATCCAGAAATGTTTAATCGGATTGCAAAAACGTTTGATTTGAAGGCTTCAATGAGATTTGTTATTCTGCTGTGGGGAGAAAAATCATGCCTGGTCAACGAAGGAAGCAAGGAAGTGCCAATCTTTACATTCATGGAAGTCATCCATTTGGGACGAGAGAGCCGCAGGTTGTTTGAATCCCATGATGCTAGTATGTCACCTGGATCTTCTCTACAAGTTCAGCTTATGTGTATATTTAAGAACCGGTACCTTTTGTTAATCGTGTGTGAGTGTGTGTGTAAGAATTACTGCTAGTGGGAGGATGTCTCCATAACCAAATCCAAAAGAAAACGGGTGGGTTAAATATGTGGTAAGATTTCCGGACCTTAAATGCAAATCTGAGATAAGAATGACCACGTAGAAGCCAAAAATGGAACTGTGTCCCAATTGAGATATGCTGATATTCTTCTTGTTCTTTTTAAAAATCCTTTTCTTTATTTATTCATTTATTTTGTAAAGAAGATTACATATTGCTCATTATCTTAATCATCAAAAACAGCAGTAATCGGGTACTCTACAACTCATCTACAATGTGATTGCAGGGAAGCACTATGTGTTTGAAGCAATTAAATCTGATGACATTGCTACTCTTGTATACACAAGTGGTACTACTGGAAATCCGAAAGGTGTTATGCTAACCCATCAAAATCTTTTGCATCAGGTTTGCAATCTTTCATAAAGTTTACCGTGACAACTTAGTCAATGGTTCTTTCAATAAGCCATGGTGTTTTTTATAAAAAAAAAAAATATACATACACTATTATAGGGACATGACTTATGAACTATTTAAGCACTATTAATTGTGGAAAGATTAATCGGAGCTTGATTCTTGTCTTTTAACATAGCACTGATACTGCATATCATGTCTAAATGAATTTCTAGATTAAATTTTATTCGGACATTGTACCTGCTGAAGTTGGGGATAGATTTCTAAGTATGCTGCCTCCTTGGCATGCATATGAAAGAGCTTGTGAGTATTTCATTTTCTCATGCGGTGTTGACCAAGTATATACAACTGTGAGAAACTTGAAGGTATTATTACTTTAATCATATTTTTCATCTATTATGATATGTCAAAAAAGAACAGAATTACCTCATTTTTCGATATATTGTACTTTTTTGTTCTAGGATGATTTGGGGCGTTACCAGCCGCATTACTTGATTTCTGTTCCTTTAGTTTATGAATCGTTGTACAGGTAACTTTTTTCCCAGGAATTGTATGGATATATTTCATTGTATTTAATGCCACTCGTGAATTGCATTCATTGTTTTTCCTGATTCCTCTGTAGTGGGATCCAAAGGCAGATTTCTACAAGCTCCCTTGTTAGAAAGCTTGTTGCACTGACATTCATCAGGGTCAGCTTAGGGTACATGGAATGTAAGCGGATTTATGAGGTCTGGTTTTCAACTCTTCAAATAAGTTTTAACAACATTCCCAAAATCATTATTCTTTGCTTTCTATTTATTCTGTTCGTCTATGCTTTAGAAAAACCTTTTCTACTCAATTACTGTGTTTAAAAGGAAGAAGAAAACAATAGGGGTTGGCAAATGGGATAATTCAAAGAACACAGACAAATGTGGGTGGTACTGCATTTTGCTGTTGTTACGTGATATGGGCAACTAGTGTGTGTGTCACGACAAATCGGTCTATTTAGAAATATGGTCATACCACATAGGAATAAACCCAACCAATCAATTTCCTAAACCTATCATATTATCAAATATTCAATTTCTTTGGTTACTACTCACACACATCAATTTCTCTGCACTGCCACTTTTTTTCCATTAGGTTAAATAGGTATATAGTAATTTTAATTCTGGCCGAAGATGATAAATTATGAAGATGTTTACAGGGTAAATGTTTAACCAAGAACCAGAAGTCGCCTTCCTATCTCTATGCAATGTTGGATTGGCTAGGGGCAAGAATTGTTGCCACAATATTATTTCCAATTCATATGCTGGCAAAGAAATTTGTCTACAGTAAAATCCATTCAGCTATTGGATTCTCTAAGGTCTTGTATTCTTTACTATACTTTGTTGTTAAGTTTAATATTTTTGTTCTGTCTTCTCTGTGATAGGCCCTACTGAGTCATTGTCTTCGACTTCGGAAAAAGTTTAGTCTTAATTACTAAGCTTATTTCCATATTAAAAATCATTTCCTGATTATTAGTACGTTCCCAAATTAATTCGAAAATGTTGTTAGGATGCAATCAATGAGCAATCCCTTATTGATTTTATTAACCTCTTGATCAGATAATTATTCTTATAGCAAGAAATTATTTGCCAATAATTATTCTGCAGCACTTTAGCAGAAAGTTTATTCATATTTTTCTTTCAATTGTTTTGCTGCTTTAACATTTTCAACCATGTTGCTTCTCATAGTTATTTCTATGTAAATGAACTTTGTAAAGTCTGGCAAGACTTATATGAAGCTTATATTTCAAAAATAACTTTAAGAAGGCCTGTGTGTGGTAGTAATACATATGTTGTCAATAGAGGGAATCTTCAAGATGAAGGTTTTGTGTTGTGATGCTATTCTGACTGCACTATAAAAAAAAACACCTTTATTAGTCTTCTTGGCCGAGATCAACTTCTCTTCTACTATGGTGCGGTCTTTTTTCCGGCTGCAACAGGAGAAGAAGGAAAAAATGTAATCTGTCCAAGACGGACGTGGCCATGGTACTGTCCCTTTGGTTAGATAAAAACAAAGGAGTTTTGAAGAGACTGTTTAGACAATCCAAACATAAGTAGACATTGATTCTAATTTTGCAAAGGATCAAGAAACAATGTGCAAACTGTAGTTAGACAATTATATGTTAATTCTCTCTCAGTTTCCTCTTTTTGGTTGTTGTAGAAAATGATGAACTCTTAATTGTTCATCCAAAGAATCAGAGCCAGAAGAAAAATCTATCCTGGAATTTTCTGATGATACCTCTATTGGAATCGCATTCAAGTCAATTACAAAAAACAAAGATAGCACCCTATATATACAAGGAAGTGGCTAATAAAATAAAAGGATAACAGCTGGTAAACAATATATAACAGAATTAACATCTAACTAAATAGTTAAACTGATAAAAATAACTGATGGAGTAATTAGGAGCATGGCAAAGTATAGGCAACAGTTGTGTCGTAGTTATATTCTTTCCTGTCCTTTTTTTTGGGATTATTTGGGATTTTTATTATACATTATATTCTTCATATACGTGTATATTAGGGAATTCCCCTCAATATCCCTCATATCTGATGGTATAAAGTATTCTCTTAAACTGTACTACATACCATATGATTTTGGAAGTGGATCACTTCTATGCTCATGATAAGCAAAACCTTCTGGATCTCTGCAGGCTGGAATAAGTGGTGGTGGTAGCTTACCTTCTCATGTCGATAGGTTTTTTGAGGTTTGATACTTCTCATGTTTGTTACTCTCAAGCAGGAATTGTCTTTCTGGCATTCTTCTCACATTTTCTTAATCATATGCAGGCTATTGGTGTGACATTGCAGAACGGATATGGTTTAACAGAAACTTCACCAGTTATTGCTGCTCGACGACTTAGTTGTAATGTAAGCCATATATTATAAACTGCATGATATCATGCCAAGTACCATTATTTTAAACATAATGATTTTCCTTTCCTTTCTGCAACTTAAAACTTGTTATTCTACTGATAATGAGTTATTTAAGTAAGTTTAGAGAACATTGAGAATTTGTGATGTCTGTGTAAACAATATATTATTATGGCTACATTGATCTTTCCCGTCTGAGTTGCAG
>Ga0209282_1002921_pt1 | contig 10040 bp, 5 predicted proteins | sample Mtrugardesep15_FD_187529 | JGI IMG/M metagenome (GOLD analysis project Ga0209282, IMG submission 187529) | Root nodule microbial communities of legume samples collected from California, USA - M. trunc garden sep15 (SPAdes) (version 2) | ecosystem: Host-associated > Plants > Roots > Nodule...
AAAGAGTATAGAGAAGAGGAACATAGTAGATTAAGATTATTACTAGTAACTACTCGTATTATCGTAAACATAGCTAAACTTTCATGACAGCAAAGTTGTGTTTCACCGAAGAGAGAGAGAGAGAGAGAGAGAGAGAGAGAGAGAAAGGACCAAGAAAGAAAACTAGCGATCAAAAGAATAAAGAAAGGAAATTCTCCGACGTTGAAACTTGAATCTAAGCTAACTTTTATATTCAGTCATTGGCTTTCATAAATAAATAAATAACTCCTCACTTCTATGTAAACAGAAAATAAAAACAATGCTACATCCTATCACTATTATAAATAAACATTTGTTTTCGATTAATAATATAATTGATGTATTTAAACTATAATATAAATCAGATACATAATTTATTCAATAAAGCTAAAAAATAAATATTTAGTTATTACGATAACCGAAGAGAATAATATTGTGTTTATTGACCTAAATTGTGACTCATTTAAAGATTTGATGTCTTTCAAAACATTTTTTATAACAAGTGATTTATTTGTTAAAAAAAATCTTGAATAAATACACAAATAAAGTTTATCTGTTATAACTTTTTTAAAAATACTATTAATTTTTAAAAAAAATAAAAATACATTTAAGGGTATTATATATTTTTGATAAAAACTTTAAAAAATTTAAAAACATCTTCAATTGAGAAGTGGATATAATTTATGAATCGTTTTTCAAAAAAGAGATTTTTTTTACAGGAAAGCGAAAACAAGATAGAAGTATTTTAGTGTAAAGATATCCTATAAGAATTAATATTCGAAAAATGGTTTTTATTATGATGAACAGACACAAAATGATTTATATTTTTTATAAAATATTTAAATTATTAAATATTAAAATATTTTTTATAATTTATAAGAGACCCTATTTATATATATTTTTCTTAGCTAATTTATATTTTTTTTCTTAATAAATGTAAAATGATCGAATGGATATTTTTTAAAGAGAGACATTTGTTGTGAGATGGGGAACTACCATTTATACATGCTGCAGATATCTTTTATTTTTTCTTAATGATGCAAAGATCTTTTTATTTAGGAGGGCTGAGATCTTTCATAAAAGCTATTGGATTGAATTATCTATTAAATCATTTCTTCGTATATTTGTCAAAAAAATCATTTCTTGATATTTTATTTTTATAACACCGTGAAAAAATATCCTTAAAATATAGAGTATTTTTTATTAATTAATTATGAAATAAAAAGGGCTACAGTATTTAAATTCATCTAACGTGAGATGAGACAAGACAGCACATCAAGACATTGTTTTAATTTGTATTAATTGCATTAATCAAGTTTGCAGTCAAAAAAGGAATGGTATTAAAAATTGGTTTTTTAGAGGGATTGTATTAATAAGTTTTTTTTTTTTAAAAGGAGGAACTGTAATTAGTTAACTAACTAAAAAAATCCATATTTGATTTTCTAATAATTTTCAACCAATCGTCGTCTTTTTCATTTTTCTTTTTTTGCTATACATCTATCGTCGTTTGTCTTATCATCTCTAATAAAATAAAATGATATTATTATTATTATAAAATAAAAAGAAAGTTTGGTCGTTTAGTTGGATCTATGAGATCCTTTGTACACGTCCTCATACTGTTTGTTTTTAGAGAGAAAGAGGAGTGGGAAGGGAGAAAAAACGATTAGGGGTAAGAGAGTAAAATTGAAAAGTGTAGGACTGTACTGTTGCCTTGCCTTAACAATAGCAAATCATCATTTTTGTTTGGATTATGGTTGAGCTGGCTGTGTCCCTGTGCAAATAAGGTACGGTTACCGATTCCAACCGAGACGTGACAAACTTGCAAGCAAGCAGCAATTGTTGTCCTTTTTTTTTAGCCCTCCGTTTTTTTTTTTTATGGTTTGAACAGTAAATAAAATCTATCGTTAATTACTTGTAAAAGCTATGATTTCATATAGTTTTTAACTTGCAAAATTACAGTTAATTAACTTTTATTTTCAAAAATTAAGTTGGTTTAAAATGAGGTGATGAAATGTGAGTACATATCATGAGCATAACTTAGTTGACATGAACGATACATTGTTATATGCATAAATATCGTTACTTGGCTAAAAAAATATGAGTACCTATGACCAATGAAATTGTAAGAGATTTCTTCTAGTTTAACCATAAATTTTTGGTTCGAATAAATGTTAAGAATGCAATAGTGTTAAATCTCTTAAGGAAGTTTAACCATATATTCTCTGTTTCCAACCCAATTGAAGTTGTGAATATATGATACTCAACAATAAAAACAACAAGCAAGTCTTATTTCACCAAATAGGATAAGCTAGATGGATCGTATCACGCTATAATGTTATATCATAAATTATATATCGTTTATAGTTTTTCTAAATCCTCATTTCTATTCTAATATGACTATCCTTCATCTTATTATATTTACTAAAGAATGTCTTTTTTCTATATGCTTAAACTACCTAAATCTGTTTTTACCATCTTTTCTACAATAAACGGAAAAGAAAAAATTATGACTTTTATAGTGTAGTACTATAGTATCTATGAGAGGTGCCGGTATAAGATAAAATTGTGGTAAATTAAATCTCTCAAAAGTAAAAACGAATGAAAAATATGAGATGTATTGCTTCCATTTAACGTAGGTTTGAAGCCAAAATTGACTAACGGGATCAAGGAATGCATCAAATATAATAAAAGTTTATCTTTTTGTTTGGCGTTTATTCTAGAATCGCATTCCTACCCAATGCAAGACCATTGGCCAAATAGATCCATAAGAGCCGCAAGAATCATGATGGAAGAACTTACATCACAAGCTATACAAGAATGTGCTTGAAGTTATGTGACAAAACTCACATTGAGTGTTATGTTATATGATTTGAAGATCCTCCATGGGTAAACAAGATAAAAGGAAATATGCATACAAGATAGAAAGATTCTCAAAACCTCCTCAAAGTATCACACTTCCAAAGCTTCTAAAGATAAGAAGTTTTTTTTTTGAACAAGCAAAGATAAGAAGTTTAAAGTTCATAATGTTCGTATGGAGTTCAGAATGTTCATATGAATGGAGTTCATAATGATCATGAACATTAACCCAGAATATTTCCAGAGGTAATTAAAGGATTACTTAATGGATAAACAAGAATATTTAAAGTCATTAACTACAAGCAATGATGCAAAGAAATATTCTTTTGGACTTCAAAGAAAGAATCATCTTGTTTATCAAAATAAATGGTTTCTCCTTTATATGCTTCAAGTAGTTTTTGAAGGGAATCAAGAAACAACTTTGTTAAGGTTCAAAGTGTTGAAGAACATCAATATGTTTATAGACATCAAAATGTTCAGCATAAAGTACAACCGCCTAAAAAAGGAAGGAACCAACATTTTGAAGTTCATATGTATGAACCCAGAAGGAGTTCAGAAGGTTGCTCAAAAGGTTCATTAGAGCAAACCCATAAATCAATGTATACACCAAGAACATGCAAGAACAGATGTGACATGAACATATCTTATGTAGACAATGATTTTGACCTTGGGTCAAGAAATCATTAAAGACATCTATGGTGATTAAAGGATTAATAGACTTTGATAGTTCTTGGTATTTGTGCATTCTTGAGTGATTAACCAAGACACAAACAAAGTTTTAATCATACCAAGATACAAGAAATCAAAGGACAATTGAATTCATGAACTAATTCTGAAGTTCAGAATGTTAGTTCAGAATGTTGCTCAGTGAGTTGATCAGAACGTTCTGATAAGAGTTCAAAGGTTGTTCATAAGCAAACCCAGAATTATCAAGAACATGCAAGTACAAGTGATATGAATAAATGTCCAGAAAAGTAATTTGCATGGATCAATCAAAGCAATAAAGGAATTTATAAAGTTAAATGTCAAAAAGGATATTCATTGTTCATCAAGACTATGAACATTGAATTACTAGAAATATTTCAATGTGAATATCATCCTAGATGTTGCAATTACTGCACTTCAGTTATGTTTTCACTATTAGGATTGCTTACATCAAAAGTAAGTCTTACAAATCATCCTAAAGTAAGAACAAATGGAACATTCTGAAGGTCAGAAAGTACATCTCTGCACATGTTTCAAGATGTGAACAGTGTAGTTGGTGGAAGGATAAAAAGCAAAGAAAAAGGAGATCTTGTTCCAATCAATCAGAGATGGACACGTCCTCTTATCAGTATCAAGAAGAAATCTCCTAGAAGCATGGGCCTGAAGCTGCAGACCCACTATTCTCTCTCCTGCACAATGTTCAATGCAAATTTGGTTAACTTTATTCTACTTTATCCAGCAATTTTTTATGCATATGGAGAAAGTAACGTTTTATGGATATAACCCAGAAAATCATATGGCACACATTGAACAAACCCAGAAACTCATCATACATTCATCAATGATGAACCTAGATGAAGATCCTGATGAACATCAACATTCTGATGAAGAACACAGCAACATTCTGAGGTTCATCTGAAGAACACAACAACATTCTGATGGTCAGAAGGTTCACTCAAATTTTCAAGTAAAAGCTAGTGGGGCCCAGGACACGTGGCAAAAGACCATTGGTCACCCTACAACGACTATGTGAGCCCAAAAACTCTATAAATAGATATCAAAGGCTCAACATTACTGCACCATTGCAAAGCATACAAGAAAACATTTGAAATATATTTGAAGCTTTAGCATTCGAATTGGTCATCACTGAGATTTCAAATCGTCTCTTGTAGTGTAAACCAATTCTTTCTTATTTTGTTAAAGATAAGTTCTCCTTCCATTCTTCTCTGAATTGATCATCATTGAGATCCCAAAATGTTTCTTTGTAGTATAAATCAATTATTTCTGTTATCTCTTTAAAGATAACTTCTTCCTCCATTATTCTTTTGTGTGTGTTTGCAAACACTCAATCTTCAAACATCGTGTAAAGTCTCATCTAGCTTTAGGGGTACTAAAGTTTTAGTTTGAGCAAAAGGTGTAAAAGTCTAATTGGGTAACTTAGCAAGAAGAAAAGAAAGTCTCATCTAGCTTTAGAGGTACTAAAGTGTTAGTTTGAGCAGAAGGTGTAAAAGTTTAAGTGGGTAACTTAGCAAGAAGGTGCAAGTCTACTGAGGCTAAGAGAATACAGAGTTGTAAGTGTTCAGGTGAACACAAATTGTAAAGTGCAGGATTTGAGAGGTTATCTCAAACATCATAATGGAAACTCTCACAAGATTGTGAGGAGTGAAGTAACTCACATTGGGTGAACCACTATACATTTATGTGTGTTCTTCTTCTCTTTCCTATACCCTTTACTTACTGCAAACACAACACACACAAACATATTTACTTTATTAAACTGTTTTTACACCCAGACATCAGAACGTTCTGAAGTCAGACTACTAACTTAACTTTTTCAAGTAAACAACTTAATTTTAAGTTACAGGTTTATTTTTAAAGGGTCACAATTCAAATCTCCTTCCTTGTGACTATTTTATTCACTTCAATACCATCTTTTGTGTTTGGGAGCAATTTCGTAACTCCATTTCTTCTTTTCATGTTTCGAACAAGGAAAATCAAACAGATTTACAAGAAATTGATGAGGTGCAGGAGCCAAGTGCAGATGATGAGAGGCTGATTGCAGGGCATTACACTCATAGGGATGCAGGGAACGATGAGGTATACTCTTCTGATGACTCAGAATTTGTGGAAAACACTCCAATTGGTGAAAAGTTTGTTCAAGGCTCTAGCCAGAAAACCAACACAAGCCAAACCACAAAACCTAGCCAGAATTCGACACACAACCAAAACCACATCAACAATCAGAAAAATAACACTAGCCATCCATCACAAAACAGCCAGAAATCCAAAACCAGCCAGCCTCATAACACAAATCAAAATTCAATAGCCACCATTAACCAAGCATCAACAGAAGAAACAACTCAGAATACCCCGGCAAGAATACAACATGACATGGATTTTCTTAACAAGGCATGGGCCAACTTAGAAGATTTGGAGGGTGATGCTGATGTTGAAGTCACACTAGAGCAACAACAGAGATGTATTGATCTACAAGTTGCGCAAGAGATCCAACACAACATTGATGAATCAGGTTTTCAAGTTGTTACTTCCAAATCAAATCAAAAGAAAATTAAGAAGAAGAGAAGCAGTGAAGTCTCTATCTCTTATGGCACCAGATCAAAGGTAGCTAACCCCCTACCTTTTAAATGAAGGTTCTTTTTTGGAACATTAGGGGCATAGCCAGTTCCCCAACAAGATTGGCTTTAAAAAGATTTATTGTTAAGCACAACCCTGACATTATATTAATTGCTGAACCATGGATCCCTTTCACAAGTTTCCCTTATTACTGGCTGAATAGCCTTAACCTCAAACTGTTTTCCCTTAACAACAGAAACAACCTCATTCCTAACCTCTGGTGTATATGCACTAAAAACTTGAATCCCACCCTAATTGATATTGACAACCAACAAGTGTCTTTCACCATTTCTGTTAACAACTTGACCTATGGTTTTAATGCTGTTTACGCCTCTACTAACTATATCACTAGAAGACTTTTATGGTCCAAACTCCAAAATATACATAACCAACACAATATACCTTGGTGTGCAATAGGAGACTTCAACTCTATTATTGGCTCACATGAAAGTAGAGGAACATACATCCCTGAAAGATTACCTATGGAAGAATTCTTCAATTGGTCAGATGTTAATAATTTGCTCCACATTCCTACAAGGGGAGTTCAGTACACTTGGACCAATGGTAGAAGAGGCACCAGACACACTGAAAGAAGGTTAGATAGAGCCGTTTGCAATCAACTTTGGCTTGATAACTGTGTTTCTCTCGCTGTAACATCTCTCACCAGACATAAATCTGATCATTTCCCCATCCTTCTAGACTTCAAAACATCATCTATTCCACAAGTTACCCCTTTCAGGTTCATGCAAATGTGGTTGCTGCATGAAGATTGTAAGAGAATTGTTAAGGAAACATGGAGTAACAATGTAGTAGGTAGTCCAATGTTTGTTCTATCTCAGAAACTCAAAGATCTGAAGCTGAAACTCAAAGACTGGAATCATAATATTTTTGGAAATGTGCACGCTCTTGTTAAAGAAGCTGAAAACAAGTTGGCTGACATTCAGGAGCTTCTGGATATTCAAGGTATGAATGATGATTTATTAGAACAACAAAAGCGAGCCCAAATCAAATTTGAAGATGCTCTCAACAAAGAAGAAGCCTTCTGGCAAGAAAGAGCTAAATCCAAATGGCACTTGGAAGGAGATCGAAACACCACATACTTTCATAGACTTGCAAAAATCAAAGCCAAAACCAAACCTATCACTGCTATCAGAGTTGATGATGAATTAATTAATGATCCAGAGCAAATTGCCACACTTTTTACAAATCATTTTCAAAATTTATTCTCTTCTAACATTGTTTTGCAGGTAGATGAGCTTGTGGAGGAGGTGATTCCAACTGTTATTTCCAACAACACAAACTCCATGCTTACCATGATTCCTTCAACTGATGAGATAAAAAAAGCAGTTTTTGCATTGAACAAAGATGGAGCACCAGGACCTGATGGCTTTGGTGCCATTTTCTATCAATCTTTTTGGAGTATTATATGTAACGATGTCTGCAAAGCTGTCACTGAATTCTTCACAAAGGGATGTTTCCCTCCTTGTTTCAACTCTAACACCATTGTGTTAATTCCAAAGACGGATAATGCAGATACAGTGGAACAATTTAGACCCATTGCTCTTTCTAATTTCAAGTTTAAAATAGTAACAAAAATCCTAGCTGACAGAATGGTCCCTATTATGAAGTCCATCATCTCAGATGAGCAAAGAGGGTTCATACAAGGTAGGAACATTAGAGACTGCATTTGCACTACTTCAGAGGCTATCAATCTTCTTCATAATAGATATTTTGGGGGGAATATTGCTTTCAAAGTTGACATTGCAAAGGTGTTTGACACAATTGAATGGAGTTTTTTATTGAAAGTTTTGAAACAATTTGGTTTTAATAGCAAATTTTGCAGCTGGATCAGTGCTATTTTAGAATCAGCAAATCTCTCAATCTCTATTAATGGTAAACAACATGGTTTCTTCAAATGTAAAAGAGGAGTGAGGCAGGGAGACCCCCTTTCTCCCATTTTATTCTGTCTTGCTGAAGATGTTCTGAGTAGAAGCATCAAGAATCTTGTGGAACAAGGAAAAGTGGAGCTCATCAAAGGGTCTAGAAACCATTATGTTCCTTCTCACACCCTGTATGTTGATGACATTATGGTGTTCTGCAAAGCTAAATCATCATCTATTCAGGCTTTGAAAGATCTTTTTCAAAGGTATGCTGCTGTTTCTGGCCAACTGGTGAATCCTGCAAAATCAACTCTTTATGCTGGTTCCATTTCACATACAAGAGTCAATCAAATCTCAGCACAAATTGGTTTTAAAATTGGTAGCCTCCCTTTCAATTATCTAGGAGTCCCTATCTTTAAGGGAAAACCGAAAGCAATACATCTTTCCCCCATTGCAGGTTAAATCAAAAGCAAGCTAGCTGCCTGGAAAGCATCTCTTCTTTCTATTGCTGGGAGAGTTCAGTTGGTGAAATCAGTCATCCAAGGTATGTTAATCCATAGCATATCAGTATACTGCTGGCCAAAATCTCTTCTGCTTGATCTGGAAAAGTGGATTAGAAATTTCATATGGAGTGGTGATGTGGATAAAAGAAAATTAGTTACAGTCTCATGGAACAAAAGTTGCAGACCTTTATCCCAAGGGGGTTTAGGTATTCGATCTTTGACAGTGCTAAATGAAGCATCTAACCTCAAATTATGTTGGGATCTTAGAAACTCATCACAACCCTGGGCTTTACTTCTAAAAAGTAGATGCATCAGAAACAACAAGTCAATCTCCTATCATATTTACTCATCTATCTGGAGTAGTATAAAGACTGAATTTGAAAATATCAATGATCATTCTTGTTGGTTGATTGGTAATGGTGTCAATGTGAGCTTCTGGAATGATAATTGGTGTGGTGTTCCTTTATCTACCACCTTCAACGTGCCTGATCTTATATCACAGAACCTTCAAGCATCAGTTGCAGATTTCATTTTTAATGGCAGATGGAGAATACCCTTGTCTGTGCAATCTAAATTCCCTAGAATCAATTTCATTGTTCACCAAGTTACAATTCCAGTTGGAGATATTGAAGACAAGATAATTTGGAAGAATACTGCTAATGGGGAGCTTTCTCTTAAGGAAGCATACATTTTTAAATCACCTTGTGGTCAGAGTGTTCATTGGAGCAATTTGATATGGAACAAAGATATTCCTCCCACCAAATCTTTACTTACTTGGAGGTTAATGCATCAAAGGATACCTACTGATGAAAACTTAATGGTAAGAGGTTGCTCCTTGGCCTCTATATGCTCTAATTGCAATCAAGCTGCTGAGACTTCTTCTCATTTGTTCTTTGAATGCATGTTCGCAAAACATCTTTGGAATTGGTTAGCTGGAATCCTTAACATTTCTTTAAATATTGTGGACTCTAATGATGTTTGGAAAATCTGCAAGAGAAATTGGTCTGCGCAATGTAAGGTGGTAGTTCAAGCCAGCATAATCAATGTCATATCTGCCATATGGTACAGGAGAAATCAAGCTAGGTTCCAAGACAAGTGTATTCATTGGAAGATCATCATCAACAATGTCATCTCGTCTGTCCATTTATCTGGTTGCAACACAGCCAAGACTTCATCTCCGGATATGACAGAATTTAGAATCTTGAAACATTTTAGAATCCCAATTCATCCTCCCAATGCCCCTCAGATTAAGGAGGTGATCTGGTCCCCCCCTATCTTCAACTGGATCAAAGTAAACACGGATGGTGCTGCTACTAAAAACCCAGGTAATGCTTCTACAGGAGGTATATTTAGGGATAAGGAAGGTATATGTATAGGTTGCTTTGCTCAAAACCTTGGAAATATGAATGCTTACCATGCTGAGCTTATGGCTGCCATCATTGCT
>Ga0209282_1002926_pt1 | contig 10036 bp, 3 predicted proteins | sample Mtrugardesep15_FD_187529 | JGI IMG/M metagenome (GOLD analysis project Ga0209282, IMG submission 187529) | Root nodule microbial communities of legume samples collected from California, USA - M. trunc garden sep15 (SPAdes) (version 2) | ecosystem: Host-associated > Plants > Roots > Nodule...
GATTCATTCAATAAATGATGTATGTGGTCTATAATATAGACTACATACATCATTTTTTAAATGAACCTTAAAAGTCAAAATTTGCTTATAAAAGTGACCAGAGGGAGTACATACCAATTGTCAATTCAACTTTCATATTCTTTATTTAATAAATTAACTAAATCTTGATCCACTAAATTTATTTATTTAGTTTTTAGATTTTCTGTGTAGTATATGATGCATTCTTTAAAGCACACGATGAAATGAGAATATTCATGAATAGGTTTTCACATAATCACAATGGCGTATTTTGCAAAAATGGCAACCCTTGAAGTTTTGTCAATGGTTATAAAATCCATATTTTTCTGTGTAAGGTTTAGGGTATATTGTATGGTTTGTGATCTCTCTCTTTTTTAGACATTGAAGGCACGCATAAGGTCATCTCTCAAAGATATTGTTTACCGTCTAGTCTTGAAAAGATTAATTGATTCACATTTTGAATTATTTATGTTTATGACATAATTTATTTTGATTATTTCACATTTTGTTATTTATACGAAAAATTTCAATAATTTGTTTGCCCCTGCATGTCATATACATGTTCTTTGGTTTTAGTCCTTCAAATTTTCATACCGTGGTTTTAGTCCTAAAGTATATACATGTAGAAAAGTTTAGCTGAAACTTATCTAGTTGTTCAGTGATCAATGTTGTTCATTGATATCACATATGTGATATGTATGAATGATTGTGAAATGCGACCTTGCCATAATCAATGAATGAAAGTTTAACTAGTTGCTAATAAGCCAACACGTGCAAAATGTGTTGCTTATATAGTATTTACAGATTATAGATTCAACTTTTGAGTTCGTTAATAACTGAACTCAATCTTGGTCCTCCATAATTATATTTCAGATTTTGGATTCACAATATGGTGCATTTGTAAAGCACATAGTGGAATGAGACTGTTAATGGATACGTTTTCACGTAATCATAAATGCTTGTATTTTGTGAAAATTTTCCTTTGTGAAAATCTCCACCCTTGGAAGTTTCATCAATAGATGCCAACTCCATATTTTTCTGTGTAAAGTTTAGACTTTAGGGTATATAGTATGCATCACAACCCCTCTTTTCAAGTTATAGAGTGTAAACTATTATAGGTTGAAGCTCTAATAAAAAAATTCCCTCAACTTGCAGCCATGCAAGGAAACGAGTTGAAACTAGAAATTATTTTAACTTTTTACAATGAACTCGTTTCAAGTTTTGAACTGATTATTTTTTAAGCATCGATAAGGTTAGTATCGTAATCCTAAAAATCACGTGGAGATTTGTCAAATGATTTTGTGCCGTCTTCTATAAAAATGTGTGATTAAGTTCTTTGTTTACATGCATCTCTTGGAAGGCCGTGAATGTTCTTCTAATTGTATGCATTTCATATTTAAAATTAATACTATTCCATAAATAAAGAGATTGAAACATTGTATTTGCACATGAAATTTTGTTGGCAAAATCAAGAAAGATAAACCATTGATTGCACATATAGTTTACAAAAGAAAAATAGAGTGTTACACAAGGTTCATACAGTATTTGTTATTTTTTAACAAGAAAAGTCTTTGTTCAGACCAGTTAAAGTTCAAGGATTAATTACAATTGAATAGAATGCAAGCAAGCAACAATCCTGGTAAACATTGTTGTGCATTACCCTTATGTCATGGATTTGGATTGCTAAATATATCTAACAGTCCCCACAGTGCTGCACTGTGCACAACTCTAGGAAATTATTTCTAAGCTTCCATACTTGTATACCAAGAGATGCATTCCAGAGTTTGGTTACACTCCATTTAAACACACAGTGCTTCTTTGACCCTTTTGATTCCTTCTTGTAAATGTATCTACTAGAAACCATGGCACTGAGAGAAACATGAAGAGTGTCGCAAAGCTGCCAAAAGATGTTGCTGGGATTTTATAAACTTTTGTCGTAGTTGGTACCTTGTTTGAAGAAAAAAAGTGTTAATTTGTGCCCGGATGGTGCTTGGAATCAGTGTTATATTATCCATATTAGGACCATGACAAAGATTAGTTTTGCTCGTTCTACTTGGTTTACTCTCATTAGTACATTTGATGAACTTGTAGTTTGATATTCTTTAATAGCATCTTTTTTCCAAAATCTGAAATGAATTTACTGAAGTAGCGGTTAATTCAGTTTTTCGATTTCTTGCCAAAAGAATTGGAATAAGATTTCAATAGAAGAGTGAATGTTAAAAATAATGTTAAAAACGGTGTTGGTAGCACTTCACCTAGTATAAATAAGGTCAAATATATTTTTTGGTTCTTTAAGTTTAACAAAAATATTTGGTTAGTTTCAAGTTTTTTAAGTTTTAAATATGTCTTTTAAGTTTTTATAAGTTTCAATTAGTTCATTTAAGTTGTTATATTATTGCACATATTTGAAGTTTTTTAAGCTTCAAATAGGTTCTTAAAAAGATAACACTCTATTAAAGTAACAACTTAAAAAAACCAATCTAAAACTTAAGAAACTTAAACGATTAATCCGGTATTTTTGACATTTAAATAACTAAAAGATGTATTTGGCCTATAAACAACTCATCAATAACTTCACAACTTTCGTACAAAGTCTTATTCAAACGATCAACATGTTAAATCAATGGAATAAAACAAAAACTAAGTGAAATATTTGTTAGTAGATAAATTGAAAGCATAAACACCTAGTTGACTCAATAAATCACAATTTATTCAAAATAACTTTAAATTAAACACTAAATTAATAAAAAAAAGGTTAAATATGTTGTGATGCTTATAAATATTCTACTTGTCACTTTAATTTTCTTAAAAAAATCTTTAATTTTTTGTTTTTCAAAAGTTTTTCATCACCACTTTAAAGTCAATTTATATGTATCATTAAAAATTTTGAATTTTTTTTCTTTTTACAATCATATTTCATATGTTATAGAATTCTCTCTTGCAAAAGTTTAATTTTTTTTTTTTAACAAATGATGAATTAAATATGAATTTTTAGGTTTTTGACACTTAAAAATTCATGTTTTGTTAAAAAAAATGCTATTATATTATTCTAAACATTCTTACAAAAAGTCGTTCAAAATTTTAAATGATATTCATGAATTGACTTAAAATATAAATTAAAATAGTGATCCTAAAACCTCTCGAGAACATTGAAGAAAAATTATAGAAAGAATAAAACAAAATGTTAAAATATATATTGAAATTTAAAACTTATTAAACTTTCAGAAATGCTAACAAGTGTCTTTGCTTTTTGAATCTTTAAACTTTTAATAGTAATAAACTAAAAACATGATTAAAGAGGCTCTAAAAATATGAACATGAATGATCGGTATTCAAAGTGGACTCTTTGAATTGTATCCCATAATAATAATTGGGTAATATCTGTAAAAAATTGTAGTATAGATGCAATGACCAGTTTAACCTGTTCCTTCGGATAAGCCCCCGTAAGTGTGTGTTATTGTGGAGTTACTTCGGAGCCTTCCAATTGCACAGGTAACGTTCTCTTCTTCCATGTCCTTTCTTCAATTTTCAATTACTATTTCTCAATAATCTGTTCCCAAATTCTGCCGCCAACTTCAACAAAGGACCTCAATAGTTTGTTATTTTAATATATGCATCTGTATTAGTCTACTTTTTCAACCATTCATGCTTTAATGAAGAAAACAATTATCAATAATTGCATGACTCATAAAGTTGAAATTCTATAGTTGCAAGATTGAAGAGAATATTGCTGGTTTGTGTATCAAGTGAATGTAGTCAATATTCTGGAGAAATTTTGTAAAAGAGAATGGCAGCTACCTTTTCAGCTAATATGTGTTGCATCACAAGTTCTGAAAGGATCAAAAGATTTGACATTGAAGGTATGTCCTAACTATTTCAAACACTTTTTCCTTTTCTTAAATTATAATAATTTATACATAAGCGGTCAACAAGGTGCGCCGCTGATCCTTTTTGGATGACAGTAAAATAAAATTAACTGTTTCGTTGAATTGAGAGTGGACAACATTTTTGCACTATAGTATTAGTCTAAATACTTAATTAAGTTGTTTATCCAAACAGAGTCTTAGCCTCATACAATACTTATAACATGATAAACCTAGTAACAGTAGGTCCTTCATTTATTGACAGCTTTTCTACCATATAACAGATAAACTGCAATCCAGGTCTAATAGTGCTCTGCTTCCTCTCGAAGCTTCTAGTCGTAGACACCTTTCAATCAGTGCTGCCACTTCATTGGTTACAATAACATGCTGTTACGGTTTATCACCATTAATGGTATGGGCTGAAGAGAAGTCAGCTGACAAAGAGGAAAACGACGATGGGGTTGTTGGGGCCGTCAAATCGTTATTTGATCCCAATGAGAAGACAAAGTCAGGGAAAGTTTTGCCGAAGGCTTACTTAAAATCGGCAAGAGAGGTAGTGAAGACACTGCGTGAATCTTTAAATGAAGACCCTGATGACAATGCCAAATTTAGACGGACTGCAGATGCAGCAAAGGAGTCGATTCGGGAGTATCTTGGTAGTTGGAGGGGAAACCAAACTATTGCTCAAGAGGTATGTACTTCTAACTGAACTCAATCAATGAATATTCAATGCTTTGACTAGCATATATGTTAGCATTTTAGTGTATACCAGTCTTTTCTTTTTGCGAATGCAAATATATATAATCATGCTTTCGATTGATTCCTTGCAGGAATCATACTTTGCTCTGGTAAAAGCAGTAAGATCTTTGGCAAACTTTTACTCGAAGGCAGGGCCATCAGCCCCACTGCCGACAGAAGTTAAGTCTGAAATATTAGATTATCTGAATACTGCTGAAGAATTTTTGTAGAAATCTTCCAGAATGTTGAAACCACTATTTCAAACCCCAAAGAATCAGATAGCATGGGAGTAGTAAATTCTTTTGTAGCAAAGACACTAATCAAACTTCTGTCTTTCTATTCTTTTGTCATGTGAAATATATTACCTAGTTGTGGTTGATAATTACCCCTCACCTCCACCGGATAAAAATAAAAACCGAGGATTGTAGAAAATTGAGCCTCATGTTTTGCTGACTCTGTGCATACCATGTTTCAAATAAGTTTTGGTTCATGATAAACCAACTTCTCGTCACCCGTGATATATTATATGTTGTTATAAATGTATTACCCTAAGTTGTATAATAGGAATTTGTCTTTGCAGTTGTGACAGATTGATACGCGACTTACACTCTAAAAACAGTTATCCAGAATTAGTATATCATGGATCAAAACTCACTATGTTTATACTATATTATTTACCCATGGGCTCTTATTTATTTGTCACATGTTTAGAGAGTTTAGAACCCCACCACCCCCTATAGCCGTTGCACCATGCAGCAAGCTGCAAACCCCGGTCATTTGTTTTACGCGGTGGTGGTGGTTAACCCTCTGACTGGGCGGTTCACCTTAGGATGAAAATCATTGAGGATTAGTATATTTCTTTTTATAATCTCCAGCTGCTTTCATAAATCATAACTATCTGGATATGTAGTTGATTTGAATGGGAAGCCATCATTATTTTGTGTTTTCTCTTCAATTGTTTGGTGAAGCAAAGTAGATTAACATTTTTTTACAAGAAATTCGCCATACTTGTCATGATCAATATGGTAAGAATACCGAGCACAAAAACATTGACAGGGAGAATTATGTTAATAGTTTACAACAGATGTGTTTGTTCGATGTGCACAAATTTGAAATTTGATGAAGTTTTTCAGGATTGCATGTCTATACTATCGTCATTCACAACAGTGCTTCGATGTCTTCCGGAGACTTTGCTATAAAAGAGATGATTGTGTTACAAAAAAGGGAGTGTAAATAGTTTTGCCCATGATGAATAATGACATCGGTAAATTCTTTATGATATCCCAAGTATATAGTACAAGCCAAGAGGAGCATGTCAATCATTTAAGGAAGTTGTTTCACTAATTGCGTATCAATTTAGTTTGTGAATCAGAAATTGTAACTTCACAACAACAAAAATAGGATATCTGGGGCGTGTAGTATGAAACAATGAGGGGGAATTTTGCTCAAAAAAGACAACTTACTTAGAATGAAATTGAAAAGACATGTTAAGAAGTTGAGCGGTACAAGTCACCTATGAGCTACCTATCCCTTCCAATGTAATGAGTGTATTATTGCTGTTGCAACACAATAGCTCCCTTGCATTTTTTTAGCCAAACCATTCGATTACTTTTTTCGTAATGAAAAATTCACATTTTATATAAAATTAACATTTTTAGAAATTTTCATCCGATTTATTTAAAAATGGAACGTTAAGACAATAAAAAATAAATAAAACTGTTTCGAATGAAAAACAATTTCCAGTAGCTCCTCTGTAAAATTCTTTTTTATAACTTTTTTTTTTAAAAAAAAGTGAAATTATAGTAATAAAAATACATAGCAGCTTTTTTTTAAGGATGAGTAGCTAATTTTTTATAAAAAGAATCTCTAAATTATTAAATATCGAAATAATTTTTTTTATAATCTTTAACAAACAAGGCCCAACTAAAATCTGGTTGAGAGGGAACTAACGATTTTTTCTTTTGCCAACGAGGGAACTAATGATTGAAGTATGAAAATTGCTCTTTAGGGTCCGTTTGGTTCGAGAATTAAGAGCGGTGGAGAGAAATTTTAATAGAGGGGAGAGGAGGGGGGATATTTTAATTAAAATTATGTTTGGTTCGCAAGAGGAAGAGAAGGATTTTAAAATTATTTTACTGTTTTACCCTTAAACTTAATGAAATAAGAATAGTAAAGTAATGAAACAATAACAATATAATCGATAACAACACGATGTAGACGATGAAATAATGGATCAGTAATATGGTTGTTACAAGTTGTAATGAAAGTTGTTAATAATATGGAATAAAAGTTGCTGCAAGATACTCCCTCTGTTCCTTTTTAATTGTCACATTTTGACTTTTTACACAAACCAAGACAACAAATACTTTTACTACTTTTGATACAACAATTTATTTTTTTTATATAATAACCTTAATCATTTAATACCTCATTTTATATATTTCTCCCTCTGTAATAAATATCTAAGGGTAATATAGGTAAAACCACATTTAATGATACATTGGACTTTAAAAACGACAATTAATTAGAAACAAAAAATTTATGCAAAAGTGACAATTATAAAGGAACGGAGGGAGTAATATAACTTATAACCTAATAATAGTAAAAGTTGTTTCAAGGATAATATAACCTAATAATAATAAATGTTATTAGGATAATATTGAGATTTGCTAAAAAAAAAAAGGATAATATTGAGATTTTAAATTAATATAGGGATAATTTTGGCAATGCAAAAAAGTTTGCTCCCCTCCCCTTCTAAAAATTGAACCAAACACTTCAAATTAAAAATCTCCCCTCCCCTCCAAAACTCTCGAACCAAACGGACCCTTAAGCGCACCTAGCAAAGGTGGAAGCAACAAAATAATCATATCATAGCAAAGACGCCTAAAGTTCCTGAACTGAACAAAGATGCAGGGACAAGAGCAGCATATATGGGCTAGCAAGCTCCTGAGTTTTAAAATTAACATCAATCTTTCTACTCAAGTGCAGAATATTCTTATTGAAACTGTCAAACTGATTCTCATGTGGTCCGAATCCCTATGTACAGCGAAAGCTAACAAGAAAAGTAACTTGTAGAGTAAATATGATTACAACAATGTTGTTTACAGAGATTAGGAATTTGTCACAAATGCTGACCCAGAAGACTGGCATTTATGAGCCACAGCCATCTAAGAACCATTTCGATGCATATGCTTGATGAACTGCTGAGATCCGCTTACATAAGTTATAGCTTGATGCCTCGATCCAATAATGGATAGCAGCTGAAGATATTAACTACGCGACAGAACCCCTTTTGAGCTGCATATTTGAGGAAATTTACAGTGTTAACAAAAAAATTATAAATGTGAATGCAAAAGCATAAACAAAATCCTGATTTTGTAACTCAATTATCAGCTAACTAGTATTAGTTAATATGATGATTGATATTCCTTAATTTATATTGGTGAGGGTATTCTACTAGTTGAACCAGTGTTGTCTACTCTAGTGTAACGAAATTTAAACAAATCGTTACTTTGCGATATGCTATTTAATACAAAGTGTTGTCGAATAGTGGTTATAGTGACACTACAACACTATATCATAGCGAAATTTGAACAAACTGCTATTTTTCGCGATCCGTGATTGACAACTTGTTTGAGCATAACAGTCTCAGGAGATAAATTTAAACATGACTATGGGAGTATTATTATTTTTATTTCAAGAAGTAAAATCGATTATTCAATCCACAGAGTATGAACAAGGAATTGAACATTCAATACAGGAGCAGAGATATCATCTTGTTGTCATAAAGTAACGAGGAGGAAAAATGTAAATAATTTTTACGTAACACTGACAGCATATTGCATGTAAATCTAATTACAATCATCTTCATACAAAATTTACTAAAAAATACAAAAAATTGGTTTGAGAGATACTAGACCTTGGTATTGTTCCATGGCGGCGTGTATCATACTCTGTCGCTTGCCGAAGAGCCCTAGCAAATGCTTTGAAGGTTGCCTCAATAATATGATGGGAATTTGTTCCAGAAAACTGCATAAATGAATTCAAAATTGGAATAGAATATATGTTAAAAAAGCATGGTCTCTGAAAACTGAGGCTTGAATATGTAATCAGTGCATGAAGAATGTAGAAAGAGCATCAAGCCTGGTAAAACATCCATAGCATTCAGCATATTTCTTTCATATGAAAGGCACAGATATATTTTTAAAAAATGCAATGACTATAACTGACTCTGACCTATATTGTATGTATCAGTACCTGTCGAATGTGAAGAGTCATGCCAGATGTGTTCACCAATGACTGGAAAAAATGCTCCACTAACTACAGACAAGGATATGCAGAGGACTCGTGAGAAAGCAAAAATAATGAAGGGTAAAGGCGAAAGGAACAAGTAACAAGATTCTAAACTGAGCTATCCATTTGAAGCTCAATAATCAAAAGCTGTATAAACAAAATTCTAAACTGAACCATGAAGTATATTTAAACAGACGTGTACTACCTGAGTGTCATACTTCCCGACCCTCTGAGTAGGTATGTTTAAATCATAACCAAGATGCGGTCGGCCAGACAAATCCTGGACAAGGTCAGGGAGGAAAGCTATAATGAAGCACAAAATAGAAATTATAGTGGAAAAATAAGCTTATAAATGTGATCAAGATGGTCGGTAAAACTTCCAAATTTCAGTTCAGAAACCTTGTGAACAAGTACTGCTAGAGTGAATGAAAAAGCCATGACACAAGGCAACAAGCTCACTAGCTCGCCATTGATAACTTAACTTTCTGAGTCGCAAAATTTATTGATGTGGATAATCAACATGATAATGTATGATTGTTAGGTCGTACATGCAAAATCCATTGCATAGTTTCAAAGTTTCTTCAACCATTTACAGATTTACCACATTTGTAAGCAAGGACAAATCATGCATTCCCCAAGACACGTTTACTGAAATCTTTAACAGAGTTGATGATTATTGCTATAAATAGTACGCAAATTACCAGAGAAACGTGAACTAATGCTTCATCAAGTGGAGCAGAGAAGTTACCAAACCGGTTAATACCCTTCCTATCACCAAGAGCCTGCAGCAAAGCCTGGAGACGAAGTAACAGAAATCTAAGTTTTACTATGATGATAGATAGAGGCTAACTCACTAAAAAATAAAGCTCTAAGTTAAATTGAAAATCCCCGCAGTGTTAAGATTATAATCATTGTTAGAGTTGTTGTGGTCAATTAGTTAAATTGCATTTTGCATAGAAAGGATGAAGTCCAATGCAAAGATTTAACTTCACACCAATCTTTAAGCAATATCCTCAACCTAAAATAATGAAGCATGTTTAACATTCTAGGAACAACTGTAATAAGTAGAGCCAAAAAGAAAAGAAATAAACAGCTCACTTAGCTGTTGGCAGTACCGTTCCAAT
>Ga0209282_1002930_pt1 | contig 10032 bp, 8 predicted proteins | sample Mtrugardesep15_FD_187529 | JGI IMG/M metagenome (GOLD analysis project Ga0209282, IMG submission 187529) | Root nodule microbial communities of legume samples collected from California, USA - M. trunc garden sep15 (SPAdes) (version 2) | ecosystem: Host-associated > Plants > Roots > Nodule...
GAATTTCAGTTTTCAAGTTCATATCTTTGAAATTCTAAAGTCTTAAGAGTCTGTATCTGATTTGTATTGTGAACACCACTGATTGTATATCAAGTATTCAATCTCAAACATTTTCTTTGTAATTTTGTTTGATAAAAGTCTCTTGCTTGTGTGCTTGAGCATTAGAAGTCTCTTGATTGTGTTCTTGAGCATTAGAAGTCTCTTGCAGTTGTGCTTGAGCATTTGTAATCAGATATTACATTTAGTGAACTCTCCTTGGAAGTGCAAGGGGGACATGACTACTTCTGGTTTGTGGAAGGAACCTAAATAAATTGCTTTGTGTCTTTCTTCTCTCTTTCTCTTTGATCTTCTCTGCTGCAATTCTAGTTTTGAATATCACTTCAGAAGCGGTACTTCTGGTCTGTGTTCTAACTTTAGAGAAAACGAAGAAAAAGCTAACACAATTCAACCCCCCCTTCTTGTGTTTTTCTCCCCTTCAGATCTGAGATCCCATCTCACTATCCTATGGTCAGTCATAGCCCCTGTGACCTATCAGACCTAAACACAAACTCAAGAATGAAGTTACCTTCAAACACAAACAACTACCACCTTGTTTCATAACTTCGGTGTAGTACACAACGAGTTTACAACTCAATCTAAGTCCTTAGCATGTATCAAAAACGATACAAGAAAGGCTCACAAATAATCAAAACTAAACTTGCATCAAACGATACAAGAGTAGAACATACAACGACTCAAACCCTAAAAATCTAAAAAATTTAGTATGACGGCTTGAATGAACAATTAGGTCTTGAAGTCTTGTTTATATACTGAAGCAGCTTGGGCCAAATACTTAGTTGGGATTTAGAACAAAGCAGATCGGTTCAACTAATCTGCAAAACAGAATTCAGAAACAAATATGGAAAGTCCTAAAATGTCGGAACATCTTTAGGATCGTTCAAAACAAATACAAATATTTCCTAAAATATAAATACAACTTTAGAAATATTCCACAGTTGATTCTGTAAAGATATGCGCGTTGCTTGGTAATAAGATAAGGAAATACTGTTTCCTTAAACAGTAAAGGGGGCACGTACAAACAGGCATGAACCCAGGCACACTGAACCGTGCCAGGATGTTGGAACATCGTATCCAACATCTTACAGAGATGCCTAGACGCAAGTTGGAACATTGGTTCCAACAACACATACAAGGATATTTGTTTTAGCAACAATGCAGCCAATACAAATACTCAACAATTTCTCCCTTTGGAAAATTTTTGGCTAAAACAAATTAAGGTCAATCTTCATAACAAACAGAGGGATACAAAAGACAACCATTTCTCCAAGAGCATGAACACATATCTATGAAGAAACAGCTAGTACACATAACCTAAAGGGATACCTTAGATACGCTTCCTCAAGTCATCACGAACACATAGTCAAGAAGAAGGAGTAGCATGGCAGTATTACTAAAGAGATATCAGAAGTATGCATACAATAATACCTCGCAAAATCTTCAATCACAGCTTCAGCTATAGAGGTATTACACTTATCAGAGATATGCAATAGCGGATCAGATAAATATCATAGTCTCACAAGAGCAAGGAAAAATAAATTCCTATGCTACATATAGGAAAATTGAATTCCCACAAAAGTTTGGATGTTTCACCAGCCTTCACCACACAAGAGCAGAGGAAACATAAATTCCTATGCTACATAATAGGGAAAAATAAATTCCCATAGACATTAAATGTGTCAACATCTTTAAGCACATCAGACAGGAGTATCTGCCACACATAGAGGCAAGGAAAAATAAATTCCCATACCTACAGAGTACACCTACAATTAGAGAAGCACGGGAAAATAAATTCCCACACTTACAGGTGACAGACATGGATGTCTACAGAGTATTATCACCACCCACATATAGAAGCAGGGAAAAATAAATTCCCATACTTACAAGTGACAGTCATGGATGTTTAAACTTCTGACTCAACATCCTGTCAACCAGCTTGAAATAGCACAACCACACATAGAAGTATCACTCCCCCTGATTATAAGAACCTATGAGTGACTACTTACAGGAATATTCAATTACTCCCCCTGAATACATGCATAATAAGAATCTTGAAATCCAAAACTCTTAACGCATAGACAAAAAACTTCAGGGCTGATTCAACCAAATCTTCAAGGAATACTCACCAACCAGCAAACCTAAGCTAGTAGACCTATCAAGGTCACACAAACATGTTCCAACATCGTATAGGACATTAGTCAGAGAACAAGTACAATAAAAACTATACTGAGATTTTGAGAACTCTCCGAACAAACAAAATGTTGCAACATAAGCAGCAACATACAAAAACAAACAAGATGTTGCCAGATAAGCAGCAACATACAAAAACACACAGACATGTTCCAACATTTTATAGAGCAGCAACATGGAACATGTACAATATAGAAATACTGAGAAAAATAAATTCCCAGAACAGCATAGAGATGTTGCAGCCTCAATGCCAACATCTACACAAAACCTAAAATAGTTGCAAAATAAATGCAACAACAGAATACAGACATAGACATAACAGGAAAATCTGCAAAATAAATGCAGAATAGCACATACACAGGCATATAGAGAGTATAAATGTACCATTTTCTCCCCCTTTTTAGCCACAAAATATGCCAAACAGAAAAATAGAGGACTTCAAGAGTACTTTATTTCATGTATACCCCACAAATCAAAGATGTGCAAATAAGAGAAGATTGATAGCATGTCTCACAAGTCAGATGATCAAGCCTCCTCATGCAGGAAAATTCCCAACTTGCCCCTTAGTTTCTCAAATTGTTTAGCATCAAAGGCCTTGGTGAAAATGTCTGTCAGTTGCTCCTTTGTGTCAACATGCTCTAGTGTCACAACTTTTTCTTCAACAAGATCTCTGATGAAGTGATGTCGAATGTCAATGTGCTTTGTTCTGCTATGTTGAATCGGGTTCTTGAAAATATTGATAGCACTTAGGTTGTCACAGTATAAGGTTAGAACATCTTGTTCAACATTATACTCTTTAAGCATCTGCTTCATCCAAACAAGTTGAGAACAACTACTTCCAACTGCTATGTATTCAGCTTCAACAGTAGATAGGGACACACAATTATGTTTCTTACTAAACCAAGAAATTAGATTATTTCCTAGAAAGAAACATCCTCCAAAGGTACTTTTTATGTCATCAGCAATTCCTGCCCAGTCAGCATCACAGTACCCCATCAGCTTAGATTTTTCACTGTATGAGTATAAGATCCCATAATCACTGGTGCTATTGATGTACTTCAGTATCCACTTCACTTGAGTAAGATGACTCATCTTTGGTTCAGCTTGATACCTTGCACGGACACCTATAGCAAAAGTGATATCTGGCCTGCTTGCAGTAAGATATAATAAACTCTCAATCATGTTTCTGTACATGCATTGATCAACCGATATACCACTTTCATCCTTTGTTAGCTTCAAGTGAGTGGCAGCTGGAGTTCTCTTGTGACCACCATTATCCAAGCCAAATTTCATTACAATGTTCTTGGCATATTTACTTTGGGAAATGAAGATTGTATCTTCCATTTGTTTAACCTGAAGACCAAGAAAATAGGTTAACTCACCAACCAAACTCATCTCAAACTCAGACTGCATTTGCTGAATGAAATGTTGAACCATCTTGTTAGACATCCCACCAAAAACAAACAATGTCATCAACATATATTTGGGCAATCATCGGTCTTCCATTATCATCTTTTACAAATAGGGTCTTGTCTGTTCCTCCTTTCCTGTACCCTTGATCAACAAGAAACTGAGTGAGTCTTTCATACCAAGCCCTAGGTGCCTGCTTTAATCCATACAGAGCTTTCTTCAATCTGTAAACATGATTGGGAAAGCTACGATCAACAAATCCTTTAGGTTGCTCAACATAGACTTCTTCGTTCATGTACCCATTTAGAAAGGCACTCTTTACATCCATTTGAAACAGCTTAAATTTAAGTATGCATGATACCCCTAATAGTAATCTTATAGATTCCAACCTAGCAACAAGTGCAAAAGTTTCATCAAAATCCAGACCTTCTATCTGAGTGTAGCCTTGGGCTACTAATCTTGTATTATTTCTGGTTACCGTACCATTTTCATCAGACTTGTTCTTATAAATCCACTTGGTACCTATTACATTTATACCTTCAGGTCTTGGAACTAAATCCCACACTTCACTCCTTTTGAATTGATTTAGTTTTTCTTGCATTGCTTCAATCCAAAACTCATCAATCAAGGCTTCTTTGACATTCTTTGGTTCAATTTTGGACACAAAACAGGAGTTGGCAATGACTCCAACTGACCTTCTGGTGGTGATTCCTTGGTTAGGATTCTCAATGATTAGGTCTTAAGGATGATTCTTCTGAACTCTTATAGAGGGACCTTTAGTAGAGGACATCTGATGTTGCTCAGCTTCTACAATTTCATCTTTCTCAGGTTCATATTCATTCACCTGAATAGGTGCATTTGTTTCCTGAACAGATGTTCTAACATCAGTATCAACATCAGGAACTTTTTCTTTAGGTACATCATCTATCACTACATTAATAGATTCCATCACCGTTTCAGTTTTAGAATTAAAAACTTTATAAGCTTTGTTGTTTCTGGAGTAACCAAAAAAAATTTCTTCATCACTCTTAGGATCCATCTTCCTTCTGTAGTCTCTATCAGACAAAATGTAGCACTTGCTACCAAACACATGGAAATATTTGACAGTAGGTTTTCTTCCCTTCCATAACTCATATAGAGTTGTTGTGGTTCCAGTTCTAAGGATAACTCTGTTGTGAATATGACATGTTGTGTTCATAACTTCAGCCCAAAAACGATAAGGTAAGTGTTTAGCATGGAGCATGACTCTAGCAGATTCTTGGAGAGTAATGTTCAATCTTTCTACAACACCATTTTGCTGGGGTGTTATAGGTGATGAAAATTCATGTTTGATTCCCTCATCTGAATAATATTCATCAAATTTAGCATTTTCAAATTCAGTTCCATGATCACTCCTAATTCTTAGAATACCACGACCTTTTTCTCTTTGCAGTTGTGTGTACAATTCTTTAAACATATCAAAAGTGTCTGATTTTTCTCTAATAAAGTTCACCCAAGTGAATGTTGAGAAATCATCAACACAACAAGAACATACCTTTTTCTAACAAATGCTCTCAACCTGCATAGGTCCCATCATATCCATGTGCAGAAGTTCAAGGACTTTAGAAGTTGCTTGATGTTCCAACCTTGGATGGGACATCCTTATTTGTTTTCCAATCTGACATTCACCACATATGCTGCCTTCAAAAATCTCTAGATCAAGTAGTCCTCTGATAGCTTCTGAAGATAAGGCTTTCTACATTCCTTTCAGATGTAGATAACCCAACCTTTGATGCCACAATTTGATCTCTTTTTCTTTGCTCAAAAGAAAAGTTGAGATAAATGCCTCTTCCTGAGATACCCAAAGATAGCAATTGTCCTTGGACCTTGTTCCTCTCATTAGTACTTCTCCTTTATTATCTGAAATCTGACATTCTGGCTTGGTGAAGTTTACTTGTAGTCCTAGGTCACACAGCTGACTTATGCTAATTAAATTGGCAGTTAATCCTTTAACTAGCAACACGTCGTCAAGTCTTGGAAAACCTTGTTTGATCAAGTTACCAATTCCCACAATTTTTCCTTTAGTTCCATCACCAAAAGTAACATAGCTGGTAGCATAAGGTATCACATCTTGTAGATATTTATCTACCCCAGTCATATGTCTTGAACAACCACTATTAAAGTACCAGTCCTCTTTAGATGATGCTCTTAGAGATGTGTGAGCAATTAATCATGTATTGATACTTCTAAGGGTCCATCTTTTCTTATAGGGTTTCTGTTGAAATTGCTTTAACTCACCATGCAGCTTGAAGCAGTAAGGTCTAATATGACCTTTCCCTTTACAGTGATCACACACCCAAGAATCAGATTTCTTCTTGGTCTGATGTTCCTTTGAATGTTTAAGCATTTTCTTGCTCCTTGTTAAGTCTGCAGTCATCATTCCAATTTGTTCCCTCATATACTTAAGTTGAGAGTTCAATTTAGATAACTCATCATTGAGTTCTGAGATATGAGCTAGATTGTCAAACCTTTCAACTTGCAGTTGAGCAATCTCTTTTACTTGTTCCTCAACCTTTTGGGTTAATTCAGCATTTTTAGCAGTCAGGTCATAGTAAGACACAACAAGCTCATCATAAGACATCTCCTCTTCACAAGACTCAGTGTCTAACATAATTCTACCTGTTAAGGCAGAGACATGATTAGCAGATTTAGCTTTCACCTCATCATCAGAGTCATCTCCATATGACCATGAGACAGCTAAACTTTTCTTCTGTTTCTTTAGAAAAGTAGCACATTTTGTTCTGATATGGCCATATCCTTCACATTCATGACATTGAACACCTTTGTATTGAGAGTTCTTTTCATCAGATCTTGCCATCATCTCTTTACTCGGTTGATTGTCAATGTTAGGTATGATGTTCTAATCATTTGGCCTGGACCTTCTGTCAAATCGTTTGAAAATCTTCATGAACTATCTCCCAAGAAGTGCTAGTGACTCTGACATGTCTTCATCATCTTCATGATTTCCTTGTGTCTCATCAGAATCCATACTAGATGTAAAGGCAATACCCTTGCCCTTGCCCTTCTTATCAGTCTTACTGTTGACAGTTATTTCAAAATTTTGCAAGGACCCTATTAATTCATCAATCTTCAGGCTAGATATATCTTGAGCCTCCTCAATGGCAGTAACTTTCATGTCAAACCTCTTAGGTAGAGATCTGAGAATTTTTCTCACAAGTTTTTCACCAGAAATTTTCTCTCCAAGTGACTCAAAGGAATTTGCGATATCAAGAATATTCAAGTGATAATCTTGAATGCTCTCATCTTCCAACATTTGATTCTCAAATTTAGTAGTAAGAAGTTGGATTTTAGCACTTTTTACCTTGGTAGTACCTTCATGTGCAATTTTGAGAATCTCCCAAGCATCCTTAGCCACAGTGCATTGCTTGATCAATCTGAACATATTCTTGTCTACCCCATTGAATAAGGCATTCAATGCTTTGGAATTTCCAAGTGCTAGATCATCTTCAGCAGCGGTCCATTCTTCCTCTAGTTTCAAAACAGTTGTCTTGTTTCCATCTGCATCAAGTGCCATAGGATGTTCCCAAGCTTTCAGAACTGCTTTCCAGGTTTTGCTGTCAATGGATTTGAGGAAAGCACTCATTCGTGATTTCCAATCATCATAGTTTGAACCATCCAACAGAGGGGGTCTGTTTACAAATCCTCATTCCTTGTCCATAGTGTTAGAACAAAACTTCCCTAGAGCTCACCCTAAAACAGGCAGGGTGCCTGCTCTGATGCTAATTGAAATTCTAGCGTACTTGTTTTTAATATGTTTTGTAAGATGTTTGAACGTTTGCAATGTTCCGCTTAATGTTTCAACATCACGAGATAAACAGAAATAAAAACAAGAAAATAAACGACAAGAAAGTAAAGAACACAGAGAGTTTGTTGACCTAGTTCGGTGACAAACACACCTACTATGGGGCTACCAAGCCCGGAAGGAAATCCACTAGTATAGTCCTTATTCTATAGCTCTCAGCAAAATCCTCGTTTACACTAAAGACCTAGGACCTTCCCGTATAGACTTCAACATAGGAACTCCTAGATCTGAGATCTCATCTCACTATCCTATGGTCAGTCACAGCCCGTGTGACCTATCAGACCTAAACACAAACTCAAGAATGAAGTTACCTTCAAACACAAACAACTAACACCTTGTTTCACAACTTCGGTGTAGTACACAACGAGTTTACAACTCAATCTGAGTCTTTAGCATGTATCACAAACGATACAAGAAAGGCTCACAAATAATCAGAACTAAACTTGCATCAAACGATACAAGAGTAGAACACACAAAGACTGAAACCCTAAAAATCTAAACTTTTTAGTATGACGGCATGAATGAACAATTAGGTCTTGAAGTCTTGTTTATATACTGAAGCAGCTTGGGCCAAATACTTAGTTGGGCTTCAAAACAAAGCAGATCGGTTCAGCTAATCTGCAAAACAGAATTCATAAACAAATATGGAAAGTCCTAAAATGTCGGAACATCTTTAGGATTGTCCAAAATAAATACAAATATTTCCTAAAATATAAATACTACTTTAGAAATATTCCACAACTGATTCTGTAAAGATATGCGCGTTGTTTGGTCAAAAGATAAGGAAATATTGTTTCCTTAAACAGTAAAGGCCGCGCGTACAAACAGGCATGAACCCTGGCACACTGAACTGTGCCAGGATGTTGGAACATCGTATCTAATATCTTACAGAGATGCCTAGACACATGTTTGAACATTGGTTCCAACAACACATACAAGGATATTTGTTTTAGCAACAATGCAGCCAATACAAATACCCAACAAAACCAAAAAATTTAATTAAAAACCTATTTTACACTAAGCCTAGCAACACCTTTAAACATACTACTAAATAGGACAAATCATATCAATACCAAAACATGAAGAATTAAAAAAAGGAAAACTAATATGAAAAAATTCTCATAAAACTGGGTGGTTGTGTTGATGAAAGAAAGTGGATAGAGAAGATTAGGGAGAGAAATCTTAAAAAAATATAATAAGAAAAAAAATTGATTTTAATAATTTTTATTATTTTAATGAGATGTTGGGTTTTAATTGATTGGATGTGAAAATAATGTGTTGGATTAGAGTACACCTAAGAATTGCATTCATTCATGCTCCATATCTCCCATTGATTGCATTTACCATATGCATTCATGTTCCATATCTGCCCTTGATTGCATTTCTTTTTTTTTTATGACGAAAAAGGGGTCACCCCTTATTGCATTTCTTTTACATCAGCCGTTATAGCAAATCATACGACCAAATATTTACTCAACATTATTTCATTTTATTGCCCCTTTTACTATAAATGTATATACTCTACTATTGTAAACATTAACTCGACTACCAAAAAAAAAATCAACTCAATACAGTATCATTTTTATTACCTTTTATAAGCAATACCAACGGGAGTAGTGAGTTAAAAAAATTATTTATAATGAAGCTTTCTCTTTTCACCATTTTCTTTGTGTCTCTCCTAATTAGCTCATCCAGCCGTGAGGAGTTTCTTCTCTTTTATTGCATGTTATTATTCTTTTTTTTTCATACTTAATACATGCATTTGAATGTAAGTCTTAATATTCTAATTTTGATGTAAATATATTGTTTACCAAACTTTTCTTTTTTACATACGAATATTAGAAAACTGACAATCATGGATATTTTAAAAAATGCTCCATGCAAATAAATCCTAATCTTTCATCCAAAAATGCATATGCTCTATTTATACAATTTAATTTATATTATCGAGCCCATATTGTTAAGTTATTTCAATTAAATCCTAATCACACATACATTGAATATTATTTTTTTGTCAAACACATATTAAATTTATTATCTATCTATTGCAAATTTGGTGAATGAGTATAATATTAACGATTGTTCTTTGTTTGTCCTATGATATGAAGGTGTGACAATATCAGAGGAGCTCATATGCGACCCAAACAATCTTCCATTTGTCCGCATTTTGTTATGCAAAAATAGTGATTGCCAAAGTAAATGTTTTGCAAAATATGGCACAGCTGGATCTAAAAATCCTTATTGTGTTGGTAGAGACAGTGTTGCAATGATAAATAGATCGTTTCATTGTATATCTTGTATTAAGAATTATTTGAATAATACACGGATTAATCTACTATGCTTTTTGCCCGTTTATGTAGCAAATATATTAATAAATTGTTTGATTTGAGCTTATATGTTAAAATAAAAATAATTTGATGATATCTTAAAAAAACATGTAATGCTCATAGAATTTGTTTCCTTGCATTTAAAATATTTTGCATTCATGTAATGAGGAGAAGACGGAGCGACCG
>Ga0209282_1002933_pt1 | contig 10030 bp, 5 predicted proteins | sample Mtrugardesep15_FD_187529 | JGI IMG/M metagenome (GOLD analysis project Ga0209282, IMG submission 187529) | Root nodule microbial communities of legume samples collected from California, USA - M. trunc garden sep15 (SPAdes) (version 2) | ecosystem: Host-associated > Plants > Roots > Nodule...
CTCATTAGACACTTTGTCAATACTGGACCATACTTTCTCACAAGAATTCTCTCATATATAAAAATAGCTTTTGATAGACACAACACAATGAGATTTTGTATCAAATTATCAATAGATGGATCAAAGGCATGCATATGTCCGCCCTTTCCTTTCTATAAAAACAAAAACCTCGCTGTTAGAATTCAGAAAGCTATCCAAATTGAAATTTTTATATTTTATTTTTATCAAATGAAGTGATTGGTTTGTTATGGACAGAAATAAAAGAGAATATAGATAGCCTTTCCCAGTGCTTGAAATCACCATATATTTTTTCCTCAAGATGGTATTTTTCTGAAATTGAAAAGGAGTAACTTGACCTTTTTCTGGTTACATTCTGAACTCTTTTATTGCATCATTGAGCAATTGGAATCTTTGCAAGGAATTGTACACTTTTGCAATGTCATCATCTGGATTGCACAGTTGTTGGTTATCTAACCATATTTAATATTTTTGCTTGAAAGGCATCAAAAGAGACGAGCAAAATACAAAGTGAATTGAATGAGAAAGCATCAGAAATAAAGCATCTGCAATTTGAGTTGACTAAACGGCAAAACGAAGAATCAGCAGAGGCTTTTGATGGCTTGAAAAGACTAATCAAAACCTTAGAGAATGAAAATACCACTCTTAAGGTTGGTAGATTTATGCTTTATTTATTGAATTTCAACTTACAAAGTTTCTATTATTATCTTATCGCTAAAAAATTGAGAATGTTGCTTTTCTAATATTTTGCTTGAGAAGCACTCTGATAAGATCTTTTCTACTTATTATTAGAGGGAGAAGAGTGAAATTGAGGCTGCTCTTGAAAAAAGCAGGAAGTCTTTCACTGAAAAAATGTTGTCAGATGCGCATGTTCAGAAAAAGGATTTAAGCAGCATCAGTGATGTGAGCCAAAACTCTTTAGAAATATGTGCTTTGCAGGTTATGCATTTAGAATCATGTTAATATTTATTTTCTAATTTCCTTTTTGGGGCCGGGCCATTGGCTTTTGGCAACAGATGCCAGCTCATTCTGAAAGTTTTCCTGGAAAGGAAGAGATGGAACGATCCTTAGAAAAGCTAAGTAAAGATTTAAAGGAAACGCTGCGGGACAGGGACAAAGCATTACAAGAATTGAGCCGCCTTAAGCAGCATTTGCTGGAAAAGGTTTGATTCTTTTGCTTTATGTCTTTGTTTTCTACAACAGAATCAATGATGAGTAGGCATGACATTCAAGAGGCTTGATGTTCCAATTACCTTAATTTTATATTTGTATAAAATATGTTTTTGTGATGCATTTTTTGTGTGAAGTAATTAAATTTCACAGGCCTGTACTCTTGTTAGCTGACAAAACATAGTTGACTATATTTTAGTATACAATTAGACTGAGACACATCAAATGTATCAACATTGATTGTTGGATTCTTGCTAATTAGTAATGCCGAATTTCCATTACAATGTTTTCTTTATAACAATCATATGGATTTTGAATAGTATATTACATGGTCATGATACCATCAAATAGCTTGTTTGGTTACAAGCCAAAGCATATTGAGGTGGAAATTTTTTAGTTGATCAAGTACAATCCAAACAATAAATTTTCTGGAAAATATTTTCGTAAGTTTTTTGCTTTCCGAAATTCATTTAGCAGTGAATAGAAATAATTGAGAGAAGTAAAATTTATGTTGAATAAAATTGATTTTAGATGTGAGACATACAAAATATGACCACATTTATATTACTTTACCATCCAAACAAAATCATATCTTTCAAACTCACGAAGAAAATTTTCTAACCTTAGTTCTTCAGAATTAGTTCTTTCAGAATCAAATCTTTCAAACTCAATTCTACCACCAAAACAAATGGACCCTAATTGGTGCAATCATATGCATTGTAATGGTAAATATACTACTTTTTTGTTTTCCTAATAGTGAGTTGTGGTTATGATTTAGTTTCTCCTGTTCTGTAATTTGGACGGAATTGTTGACCTATTAATTGTGTCATTGTGTGATAATTTTGGCTGACATTTAGCATTCATTTATTTGATAAGACTCTAATGGGAAGTATAATTTTTTCTACATTATTATCTGAGTGTAAAAGAGTTCCAGTTAAACTGTCCTAGATAGATTTAGTGTACGAATATCAACTTGTCTGCAGCGCCAACAATAATTTACTTGTTGCTCTTCATCTAGGCATCCGAGGAAGAAGAAAAAATGGACGAGGATAGTGTAATCATTGAAGAGCTTCGTGATAGCAATAACTATTTAAGGGCTCAGATATCACATCTTGAGAGAACTCTGAAGCAAGCAATTGCAAGTCAGGAGGAACTGAAGATGGCAAACAATATTGAAACTCTAAAGTCCAGGGAAATCATTGATGACCTGAACAAAAAGCTTACGAATTGTTCGAGCACAATAGATTCTAAAAATATTGAACTTTCAAATTTACAGACAGCTCTTGGACAGTACTATGCTGAAATTGAAGCCAAGGTATACAAACATGCTGCCTTTCCCTTTTTATTCATAAATTTCCCTCTTACAGTTTTTTGTCAATACTTTTGTAAATCTGTGTACTTGTGTCCATAACTTTGAGTAATTTACGTGTGCTATTTTGTTATTCCTTAGGAACATTTAGAAGAGGAGTTAGCCTGGGCAAGAAAAGAAACAACTAAGCTTTCTCAACTATTGAAAGTATGGCTCTCTCGTTCTCTAAGTACAATATATGGACCATAAGGACACGCTTTTATTACTTTATATGCCATTTATATTTGTTGATTTTGTGCATTCTGTGTTATTTGCATTGTTCCCCAAAGTTTTGCTAGAGGATTTTGATCTAGTTCTTTTTCTTAACTCAAGGAGAAAAAAGTTACCTTGGCATTTTTTTTATTTGGTATCATGTAGATTAAATGGTTATTCCTATTACCAGGATGCAGATCAGAGAGCAGATGTATCAAAGGCCGAAAATGAAGAAACTTTGGCCAAGCTTTCCCAATCTGAGAAGGCACAAACTGAATGGAAAGGTAGAGTAAGCAAGCTTGAGGAAGACAATGCCAGATTGAGGCGTGCTGTTGAGCAGAGTATGACACGGTTAAATAGAATGTCAGTGGATTCAGATTATCTCGTTGACAGGTTAACTTGCTTGTGCTCTTAGTATGTTTGTCTTGCAAAATCTGCTTAACCATGTGATTTCTGATAAACTTATGAAATTCTAGACGTGCAACTATGTTTATTACTTTTCCCTTTTTTTTTTGAAAGGATAATCATTGCAATCTTGTAAATATGAATTTGTGCTGAATTTAGACTTGTGATAATTTGATGATTTCTATCATTCTGTTGCTTCCGTTTGATACAGTAACAATAGATTGTTATTCTAATATTAATTGTACTGGTTGCAGGCGCATTGTTATCAAATTACTTGTAACTTATTTCCAGAGAAATCACAGCAGAGAGGTATGAAAATATTTTATTTTGATTTGTTTTAGTTGCATTGTGAAGGACTGGAACGGAAGCCCCATATTCTTCATTATGCATGAAATTGTCATAAATTGTGTTTGCATGTGGTTGGTTGTACATAAATGGGGAGGTGTGTGACTTAATTGGATCAGATTGCCAGGGTAGGCTTTGAAGAATTGATGATTCGACATATTTAATGCGATATTGGTTGATTTTTAACATATTAATGGGAATATTTACAAAATTATATCCTTTATTTGCATTTGTTTCTTCTTGCAACTTGCTATCGTTGCTTTTCTTATTTTGTTTTATCGGCGGTGGCTGTGTTCTTTTATCTGGCTTGTGTGATGCCTTGGTCTGTTAATCCTCCGCTTAATGTTTATGATGTCGGGGACAGGTTTTGGATCTAATGGTTCGCATGCTAGGATTCTCTGATGAAGATAAGCAAAGGATAGGCATTGCTCAGCAAGGTGCAAGCAACGGTGTTATTCGAGGAGTTTTCCGGCTGCCTGGCCGCCTGGTGGGAGGCATTTTGGGAGGAAGTTCGACTGAAGCAGCGGCAAATGCAGGATCTGATAACCAGGTAACTTTTCAGCTGAATTTTTTTTCTTCTTCTGTTGAGGGCTATTTACACGAATCTATGGATTACTATCTAGTCGTGTGTACTTTATAAAGTCAAATTGTTGATTACTTTCCTATGACAGAACCATATGCTGTCCACCTTGTACTTTTGAAACTTGTGTTGATTTTATTTGTCCCAATGGACAATAGAAGTGTCTTGGCATAGAACATCTTCCACATTTATGCTGGAGAATGCTATACAAGTTCTACTTAGACCTTATCAACCAAAACATTATTGTTTTTGTGGAAGATACTGCACCAAATTCTTGAACTTTGATATGAAGCTTTCTTACCCTGAATTTAGATTTAATCAAGCACCTTTTCCATTGCAGTCTTTTGCAGATCTGTGGGTTGATTTTCTTATCAAGGAAACTGAAGAAAGAGAGAAGAGAGAATTATCAGGAAATACAAGTACATCCACTGAAACTTCACATGATAAAAGTCCAAATACTATTTCCACTACTCCCTCACTTCCCAATCAGAGGTTTGGATCTGTTCCACTTCCACCACTTCCCAATCAGAGGTCTGCATCTGCTTTTCCAATAAATTCAACAAATCAAAATCTCAGTCTTCTTCCTCCTAGCTACCTTCAGCGTCCTGAAAATTTTGGTTCTGACTTCTCAACAGTTCCTCTTACACCGTCTGATGCCAAAACTTCTGGTTCTAACCAGCTTCCAATATACTGAAAAGACATTTGATCTTGCGCTTAATCTGAGGTATATATTATTGTTTTTTAAATTGTATGCATGCGATCTTTTTCAATTATTTCTTTCTCATTCAAGATGAGAGTTCTTTTCACAAAAAGGGAGAAGGGCCAGGGGGTTCTTTCAAATTTCCCTAGTATTTTTGTTTCCAATGCCTTCATTACCTCGTCATTTTTGTGTGTATTCACGTATATAATTTTGAAAAAAATCCTGTTGTATATGCATAATAATATCATTCTATCTCTTCAATGTATATTATACACTTAAAATCCTGTTGCAGCTATAATATACTAGCATTATCTATATTGTAATGCATAAACAAAATGTTTCATGTGCGTATACATCATTTAATCTAATCTTATGGTATTGAATTCAACAATTGTTATCATAATCGTCGTCCATACATTCATAGAAATATACTTTCATGTGTGTTATAAGTATGTATGTTGGGAAGTAGTCAGCCAAAAAGTTCCGATTCATATTTTATATACTGAAAAAAGTGATCATCATTAAATTTAGTATCAATTGGCTCTGGATATAAAGATCCCAGAAAATTGCATGGTATCAGGTAGAGGTGGGTCAAATATAGAGGGGGCTAGAATGGGGAATGGATTGAACTCGGTTGGCTCACTTGTAAAAGTGAGTTGAGTTGTGTTGGCTCACATTTTGACAATTTCTTTTTTTTAATAAACATAAAATACGTAATAGTAAGGTAATAGTAAGGGTTAAATATGTTTTTGATCCCTATAAAATTGGGACCTTTTAAATTTAGTTCTTACTTAATTTTAATAGGTTTTTTAGTCCCTATAAAAACATTCTGCATTTAGTTTTAGTCCCTTTTTAATCCAAATTTGTTTAATTATGCTTAAATTCTTGAATTTTTAAACAATTTTTTGTAGATCTGATAAGAACATTACTAAAAGTCCGTCTGCAAAATATTAACTCAAAATTTGATTTCTACGTCCAGATTTTTGTTACTCTTTCCTTCCTTGAACGTTTGTTGTTTAAAAAAAATTCATATTTAATTCTTCTCATGTTAAAAAATTCTATTTTTTAGTAAATGAACATTTTATAATGTTTTAAACATGTCTCAAAAAATGGTTCAAAAATTAAAGAATTCAAGGATTATTTATCTAATTTAGTTTTTACAAGGACTAAAATTACATGTAATTTTCTTTTTGTAGGGACTAAAAATGTTATTAAAATTAAGTAAGGACTAAAAATGTTATTAAAATTAAGTAAGGACTAAACTTAGAAGTTCTCAATTTTATAAGGATCAAAAACATATTTAACCTTAATAGTAATACGAGCTTTTTCTTCTTTCAAAAAAAGAAAAAGAAAAAGTAATACGGGGTTCTCTTCTTTCCTTTTCTAATTTCTCTAAAAAAATATAAAAACATTGCTACATCAACCGGTCTCAATTATAAACAACTTTTTACTTTTTTAAATTCCCTCAATAAATTAATGACCTATGTGGTCTATAACTAAAATCGCATACATCACTTATTCCACTTTTTCAACATTCACGATACGAAAAATAACAATGTTCAGCAATATATAATATGCGACAAGAGTAGAGATCTTTCTATTTCTTAATATAAATCAAAATCACAAATACTAATTTTAATGTATAAATGTGAAATGTCCAATCAATATCACCGTTTTTTTTTTAAAATACACATTTATGTCATCGATTTATTTATAAATTATGGTAACGGACAAGCATGCCTTTTCATTGAGATTTATGGAAGCTGTAAATTGTAGATTCCAACTCAGCGTGAGTTGAGTCCACCCTCCAATAGAGGCACTGTGAATACGTAAACCAGACAAAAAAAAAAGCATAAATGTTGAATTTCGCTATGAATTGCGTCCAAGTTCATCCAATGATATGGAAAGTATTAGTTTCTATTTATGTGTTTATTGTTCCCAATCCAATTATGCACCTAATCTAGATTCATCAGATCCTAAAATAGAGGAAATATTCATCTCTTTGCTAGATGACCTATAAACTACAGACACAAATATCATACACGACACATATACCGACACATCGATACCAATAATTTGAAAAAATAACACAATCATACATGTGTTAATGTCATGTCTGTCAAGTGGGAGCAGATGAAGCAATGAACAAACAATAAATTTCGACCATGCTTATTATATCATTAAAAAAGGAAAGCCTTTAGTTAACATATATTGCCAAATCGTTTACCTTAATCGAAATACGCTGACAAAGGACGGTTGTTTCATTGTTGGGAAATTTGTTTTAGGGAATATTGTTGTTATACTATAGACTGCAAATTTTTTCATAAAGTATGAAATAATACTATGAATAAATAATTTCCACATTTTCTATCAAAGAATAAGGTTACCTTTGTTTTCTCTTGGAAAAGTTGTAAATTTATGACAAACACTCCCAAATAAAAGAGATTAATGTCTTGATTTGCAAAAATATCCCGATAGAAATTTGTTTTAACCAAAAATACTAAGGGCCCTTAAAATAATAAAGGAACAACATATTCACTCTGTCAAGTTTAGCATAAATGAATAAAAACATTACCTTCACCTACATATTTTTTAAAAAATAACACGAATCACCGGTGCATTTCCAAACACTTTTCAAAACAGGATACAAATGAAAACCCAAATATTTTAATCAAAAAAACTTTTAACAAGAATATTAATCAACTTTCAGCAACATACTAGCACAGTTAATAAACCAACGACTACAAGATGTCCAAACACTGTAAATTTGAAACTACATCTTTTCAATCCTCCCAAGTATCAATACTGCCTAGAAAAAAAATCCAAAAAAAGGCTGTGTAAAAACATTCAAGAGTGAAGCCTCTTTTTTCTTCTAGCAGGATCACACATTCTTAATCCCTAAGCTAATTTTCCTTTCAACACACCTTTTGGGATCTTACTCAAGACCTTACTCAAGACCTTTTCATCAAAAACAGCGTATTGCTTCTTAATCTCGATGAATGCCTTCTCAGCCAGAGGGTCTATCTTGTCCTCATATTTGTCATACACAAAAGGAACCGTGTGCAACAGAACAAAAGCTGCAAATGAAGAATGTGCAGATCAGTGAAAATTCAGTTCATAACAAAGAAAGTATAAAATTGGTTTGATAGGAATTAGTCTTACTTATGTAGAACAGAGTCAAGAAATTGCTCCAGCTCCCAACAATTGACAGAATCCACAAGCCAAAAATTACCTAACACAACATCAACAACAAAATCCTTAGCAGAAGTCAATAACATGGCAACAATTTAGTTCTTTACTAAATTATACTAACAGTAGATCATGAACCAAAAATGCAAGCAAACATCTTAGAAATTATTTAAGCAATTATAGTTGGCATGCATTTAGCCCCCAGCATTCACTCACTTATGAAGATTTCTTATGAAAATAACATTTAATATGCATAAATATATTGACTGGCAAGTTCACAGGTTACGTACAATGAGGAATTTCTTCACATCTTTTCCAGTACCAATATCACGCAAGGCAGAGAATCCTCGGTTGATTTCAATTCTCAATGCAGAAGCAATCTGCAGAAATGGTTCCTCAGGAAGATGAACAATTGGGATGTGAGGTGGAGTCCTACAAAACATTATTAGATATTCATCACATGAAAATGGTTAGATGGGAGCTTATTCTAACATGCACAACTGTGCTTTGATTCAATAGATCAACAAGTTCTGAAGAGTCTTACTTGTGAACAAAGGTATGAGCATTGGACCACAAAAACAACAGCGCAAGCACCAGAATCGAAATGTGACAAATGAGAGTAAGAAAATGGTATTCAAGCAGCTCAAAAAACACCCAAATAGCAGTTGCTGTCCCAAGTGTACCAGCAGATAACTTCTTGTTCTTCCACAAGAACACATCAGCAGCTGCAATTCACAATTGCACATCAGACAAATACACAATAATACAACAAAAATAAAATTTCAGCTCTTCTATTGGAGGTATACGTCATGATTCATGAACCAATAAAAACAGAGAACCAAATCAGCAAAACCATAACGCTAAAAAGAAAGAATCATACAATTCCACAAATTACCATGTTTTGACATCTTACATCTTACATAAAACACAATCCATAGATACAATTCAATCGACTAGTTAACAATGTTACAAAAACAAAACAAGAAAAAATATTGACTAGCTAACAAAAATAATTGACCATGATTCATAGATAATTTTTCTCGGGGTTAACCCTCCGATTCCTATGTAAAGAGGCCCTAGTAATCCAAAATTAGGTCAGAGGTAAAGTCTAAACAATAATTATTCTACACACAAATCGCACTCGTTTTCCCAACGATTCGCCACACATTAACAACTCAATCACTTAGTTCCATGATTCATAGATACAATTCAATAAACAATCTAACAAATAAACCACCAGGAAAAAAAAATTGACCACAATTAAATACTCTTTCAGATTCAACGCTAGTCAACAATAGTAAACATTGAACACAAACAGTAACAGATCTTCAATGTTACGCATAAATACTCAGAAATCATAACCAATCACAATTTTCATTCACATGCAATATAATAAACCAAAATGTAGCATTCAAAATATCAATTTCTGTCACAGATCTCAACAAAAACAACTAAAACAGTAAAGATAGATAAAGATTCATACGCTTTCCGCCACCGAGGACGGAATGAACAGGCTTCTCCCTTCCAAAAAGGCGAAAGACCTTCTCCTTCACCGATTCAATCACCGGTTTCTTATCCAAATTAGAATGAGAATCAGAATCGGAGGAAGAATCATCCTCAAAGTGAAGCTTTTCGGTGATCTTCTCAAGCAACGAATCGCCGCCGTCACGATCCACCGTTACGCTACTTTTCTCCGATTCGTCAGCCATTTTTCAACAAAACCCTAAATCTCAGGAAAAAGGTTTGAAAATTGAAGAAAAAAAATTCACTTTCGGTTTTGGAGAGAGTGTAGTGTGGTTAGAGGCGAGAATCTCAGTGTGGGTTTTTATAGTGTTGTGTTTAACGAGGTTTGGTTCCGAACCTCAGGTTCGGGTGATTTTGAATCGAGTAAGAAAAGGAAAACGTGATAACGGCGTTTGTGGTTTGGTTTGGAAATTTTTTTGACACCGTTGACATGTTGACGGTATGCATGTGTTTACTTAACTGCTAATTCTGCTGCCTGTGTTAAGTTAATTTTTTTTAGAGGATATTCAGTAAAAGTTGTTACTGGATTTAGTAAAAA
>Ga0209282_1002934_pt1 | contig 10029 bp, 6 predicted proteins | sample Mtrugardesep15_FD_187529 | JGI IMG/M metagenome (GOLD analysis project Ga0209282, IMG submission 187529) | Root nodule microbial communities of legume samples collected from California, USA - M. trunc garden sep15 (SPAdes) (version 2) | ecosystem: Host-associated > Plants > Roots > Nodule...
GTGGCTTCTTCTAATGGAGATTGCAACAACAAAAGTACTTGTATTCCTCTCATCGCAGCTAGTACTTGCGGCTTTCATGTTTGGAAACACGTGCAAGAATATATTTGAAGCCATCATCTTCGTGTTTGTAATGCATCCATTTGATGTTGGCGATCGATGTTTTATAGATGGTGTTGAGGTAATTTATAGCAGCTGAATTTAACTTTATTGTTTGATATTTGCGTATTAATGCCTTCAAAATTATCTTGCAGCTATTGGTTGAAGAAATGAATATACTAACAACAGTATTCTTGAAACTTAATAATGAAAAGGTGTATTATCCAAACTCTGTCCTAGCCATAAAACCGATCAGCAATTATTACAGAAGCCCTAATATGGGTGACAGTGTAGAGTTCTCAGTTGATTTTACGACGTCAGCAGAGAAAATCGGATCACTGAATGAAAAAATAAAGAGGTAAGCTAATTTTATAAGTAATCTGGATTCAACTGATTTTAATTCTGCTCACCCCTAACTCGACTGTTGGCCGTATTTGGCTAACATTTCAAATATCTTTTTGGGTGTAAATAGTTCTAATGTATTTTTTTTAATAAATTAGGTATTTGGAGAGGAATCCACAATACTGGCATCCTAGTTTCAGTTTGGCAGTGAAGGAGATTGAAAATGTAAATAAGATTAAGATGGGTCTTTATGTTACTCACACAATGAACTTTCAAGAATTTGGGGAGAAGACCAAGCGGAGAAGTGAATTAGTGATGGAAGTAAAGAAAATATTTGAAGAGCTCAATATCAGATACTACCTTATTCCGCAAGGTGTTCATCTCAGACACATGGAACCTGATTCAAGTTATCTTAAGTGATGATTCTTCTCGTTACTATGAAACCTTATGTATGTGTTCCTTTTGTTTCTTTGGTCTGTCAAATACCATCGGTTCTTTTTGTTTGGTTGATTTAATTCATGAATCATGATTGTTGGGAGTGGTTCTATATAGTGAAAGTAAAGGCCTTAACAAGCTATGTTAGCAATATTTTTACATATGATTATTAAATTATGTATTCAGGACTCTTAGGTCTTTTGTGCCAACCTTGAAGTGGATCCAATGCAAAATTCCGCCTCTCACGTGATGATTACTCATTACTATGAAACTTAATCCAATGTAATATTCTTCCGATAACTGACTTAATCTTCAATTGTTTTTGAATGAGAAAGAAATAACAATGTTGAATGTTCAAATTCTGTTGTTTAAAACACAACCTAGAATTTCAATCAACTCAAAATTTGTCCATCACATTACATCATTGTTTCTTTTTTTGGGTGAAATAGTTCAATGCATTGATGCATATACACACACAAACCTGTTTCTATAAGTTTAGTCCAATTGATAACACAAATGCTAGCAGTATCCATCCCGCTAGAAAGTATCCAACCAGTCTGGTTGGTCCAACATCCTCGGGTTCCTGCCATGAAAATTGGAAATATTACGAAAAAATTCCAAACATGATTTATATAAACAAATATCTTAATTAAATGCATCACTTCAACAAATTCATTATCATATTTGAGAAATTTTCTCCACCTCAAACACCTCCCAGGAAGTTGAGAAAGAGAAACAAGTAATTAGTACCTGTGGTGGAGGATCTCCTTCTTGAAGTACTGAAACATCAACCTCATATGGCCAAATGTATGTTTCTGTGTTATCTTCTCTGGACAAGCTCCAGTCATACATTCTTCTTTCATCCGGCGATGACATGATGATGTATGATTCCTATACAATTAAGAAAGGTAAACCAAATCATCGCCTTTCAAGTCTCACACTCTCACCTATAATAATAATGCAAACACAACAATTTAAATCATGCATATATACTAACTCTGAGAAGTTCCAATTTCTTGTTGAGTATGTCTTCTTCTAAACCTTGACTCTCCAATTCTCGAACCTTGTTATTATACGCAATTGGCACCTGTTAAAGTGTAGAGTGACACAGATCAAAAGGATAAGTTGAATTAACATCAATCTTATATGCGTGACTTTAGAAGTCAAACAATTTTCCATGTTTGACGAATATGATTGATTGATGGTCTAAAAATCCTTTCATCATCGACGAAGGTATATATGAATTAAATCCGATATAAAATGTTTCTGACCATTTCATAGGGACATCCTCTTGGTAAGCCAAGTCTACCATAATGATCTGCATCTGTAATAGCTGCATTCTAAACCATATCTTCATCAATGCAATGCAATGCAATTATACGCATATAATAAAAAAAAACGTTATGGAAAACTTACGTATGCCACGGAGAGCTCTTTCGACGTTGAGAACAGAAATTAAAGAAGAAGATTCTTTTGGAAGTTCAATGGAACTCTCTGACTCAACCTCTGTTGAACCCGCAGAGTTTTCACTAGAGCTTCTGATACATAGTTTTCGCGGTTGTTTTACAGAAAAAACAATGTTATTAGTTGAGAATCCTAGCTTGCTTGGAGTGTTGTTACTTGGAATGCAAATTGTAGTGGTGGTGGTGATGGTGGAGGACAAGGCCATTGCTAAGTTTTCATTTATTGGAGTATTCTGTTTTTTTGTTTGTTTAATGTAACATTATGAAATCAAACAATAAACATGGGTGAGATAATGCAACGGATCTTTGCCACAAATGTGTTATCTGGTTGAGGTTCATATGAAATGTATTATGTTTAAATATATTTCAGTGTTCAAAATAACAACAAAGTCGTTGTAGTATAGTGGTAAGTATTCCCGCCTGTCACGCGGGTGACCCGGGTTCGATCCCCGGCAACGGCGTTTTTTTTTTTTTTTTTTAATTTCGCTTTCTTTTGTTTTCCCTCAAAAGCGACGCCGTTTATCCTAGTTTCCTTTTTTGGCCTGTTCTGTGACTCTCGTTACTTCATTATTACTCCATTTGATAAGAGAATCACCTATCCTTCGTTTTTTAGGGGTATAATTAACCATTAACATTATTATGTGTATACAATTTTTAGCTTAATTTCACTTTTATTCATCTAAGTTCATTTTTTTTTTGGGTACAAAATCTAAGTTCATTTTTATTAGACTGTTAGAAGAGAGATGTGCTTCATCTCATGTATGATCCTTTGCTTTTGAAGATTCAAAGTTTTATTCACCAAGTGATTAATTTTTGGTGGATTATAGTTGTCTCTTAATATTATAGTTCATATCCAATATTTGATTTAGTGAAAATATACAATATCAGATAAGAAATTTATGATTGTTGTCAATGAAATTTGGTTCAATTAGTAAAAAATTAAGTCACGTATAAGATTGTGATTTCAACTCGCGTTGTCGATGTAAAACCTTAAATACAATCGTAAAAAAGCTATAAATGCTAAAGGCAATGGGAGTGCAAAGAAACAAAATGCAAACAAAAATATCTAGGTGTTTTTATATCTAAGGAATATGCATATGAGAAGAAGTTATGCACACTAGGGTTGATGTCATTAAGATGTTGCTATGTCTTATGTAAATCATCCTCATTGGACTGAACATAACTCACCCTCGAATTTATATCTAGTTTATCATCATGCCAATATAGTGAAAATTCTGCAGCATTGAATGTTGTTAAGACACCATAAGTGCCTAGAAATTCCACCTTGTAAAAAAAAAGATATTTAGCATATTTTTATTTTATTTAGTATCTTAATTAAGACATATTTTTGAATTACAATTTATCTTTATATATATAAAAAGATGAATAAACATTTAACATGAGACTTATCTATATTAAAAATGAGTTTTTCTAACACGTGCAAATTTACACATGTTAAGAAATTTAAATTAGTAAGTTTGTATTGAAACTTATGTATTAATATTAAATATGTATCTTTTTCATAAATAACTTTTGTTTTTCAATAAAAGGTTTTCTATTTTAATTGCTCTAACATATGCAATTTTGCATTTAGACAAGCCCAAAAAAAAATATGGCAAATACAAATACACAAAAAAACCAATACACAATTCATTATTTATTGTTTTGAAAGAATCGTAATTCATTATAAGTGACGGAAAAAGCAGCTGATTTATTTTCTCATTATTTTCCATCTCAGGTGCTCTTGCTTGCATCAATGTCCTACATATATATTTTAGTACGTATATTTTTCAATCTCCAGGTGCATAGAGATACATCCCCTTCTGCACAAAGTAACACGCCTTAACGAATCATCATATCTAATTTGGAAAGATTTATTAATCACAATATCCTGCTAGGCATCACTATAAAACCATAATGCATATGAACTAGTGATATGTGATGGTCCGTGTCATGGAAGGCCACATTCTTCTGAATTTGGACATCTTTATTATATTGCTAATTGATAATATAGTAACCAGATACGAGATCTAATAGTGATAAATGGGGTCTGAGAAGACCTTTGCATTTCATGGACCTTATCTAGCTGACATCAAATACAGTACACCAAATTTTACATTTAATTAGTGGCAATAGTGTCTATAATTATATGTATAGTTGCTTTTGCTTCAAGTTGTTATGGACTGGAGAGCCTTTTTTATTATTATTTTGGACAAAAATCCCACTAACCACAGAGAAAAATACTTAATAAATAATAACAGAAACAACAGTTGCAAAAGTGATGTTAATCATGGAGACTATATGTTGCATTCAAGACTATTATGATATTCTTGTGTCGGGTCAAAAGTATTATAAATATGAGTCATGATAACTTGTATTTTAAGGATACGGGTTAAGAAGTTAAAGATGAAATTTAAAGACAAGTTTATATTAAAAGATAATTTTTGAAACTTTTAAGATATTATATGTTCAATTTTAAATAAAAAACTTCTACATTTCATTTCTTAACTTATTCTTTTAATACACAAAATAACATTTTCTCGTAAATATTCATATGAATTAAGCAAAAATTTGGAGAAAACACAACTATACCATTATATACTAATTTTTTTTGGGTTTTTTTAACCTATGCAACATTACATAGGATAAGGTGCATTAAATGTCCCACTATTTTTAACATAAATTATCATATTAGTTATACTTTTTTTGAAAAATGATAATTTTTCTTCATCTGCTTTAACTTTTTTTTTCTTCAAGGATATGGTGGTTGCATTACCATACGAAAAATTGTGTTAAAGTCTATGTAAAAAATTTCTTCTTCTGCATTAATATAGAACTCTATTCATCATGAAATTAAAGTCTTAGTATATCATAAAATTAAAGGCTTAGTATGTAACAATTTTCTTCTTTTGTGCTTTCTTCTTTTGTGCTCATATAATTTCTTTCCATTTAGTTTCATTTTGTTTGTTACAATGCCGTTCCATTTGCATTTTTTTTCATGCATATAAGTAGACTTTTCTTTTAGTATGAAGTGATAAAAAAATAAAAAATAGAATGATTAATAGGATAGAGAAAATTGTCATTTTTCAAGAAAAGGATAATAAATATGATAGTTTATGTTAAAGATAGTAAGATATTTATTGCACCTTATCCTATGCAATGTTGCATAGGTTAGAAAAACCCATTTTTTTTAACTTAATTGCAGTTTTGGCCCCCCTATTTAAGATAGATTTTTGGTCTCCCTTTTTCATCATTATATACTAAAATTTTTTGGCTTAAATTGGCTTATTCTAAGATAATATATCTTAATTAAGATAGATTTTCGGTCCTCCTATTTTCATCATTTTGCGAAATTGGTCCCCAATTTTAAGATTCGACAATTTTGGTCCCTCTATCAAATATTTTGTCTAAAATATTGTGATATTATATGTTTTAAATGAAGTTTTCAAGGGAATTTTGTTACAATTTCATCGATGTTGATCTTTTTCCATCTTCAGATCTTATTCCACGACATTTAAAATTTATCACATCACATTTTAATAGTTCAAAATATGATTGAGGGACCAAAACTGTCGAATTTTAAAATAGGGGGCCAATTCTGCAAAATGGTGAAAACATGGAAACCAAAACTACAATTAAGCCCGTATTTTAGTATAAGTCTTTTTTGACATAATATATTAAGAAATGTAGTTAATTCTTGACAAAATTTTTTTTGCTAAATATTGAGGAAAATAAAAACAAAAGGCTATAAAAAGCAAGTGCACTCCACAATTGACATGTATATCTACCAACTCTTCTCACTATTTATTTTCCAAACATGGGTGAGGCTCCAAAGCTACCATACGTTAATGGGTTCCCAAAGTATGGCCATGTTGAAATAGATCATCACCTTACCAATAATTACAACCATGATATTCCTTGGTATGAGGAAGTTATCGATGATGATCTCAAATGGTCTTTTGCTTTGAACAGGTTCATCATTCCTTTCGCAATTCACTAGTTCAGCCACAACACAACTCACAAGTCAATTATATTTGGAAAAAAATCTAAGTCCCGCATTTATAAATTAAAGATAAGATATAAAATGAATTTATAAATAGTGACATATATAGAAAACCTTATGTACACCAGTATATATACCATCATTTTCACAATTTGGACCTATGTTTCACATCATTATTAAATCTACTCAATCATGTTTTCCATATTTTTCAATAGTGTGCTTCATAAAGGGATTAGCGATTACCAAGAGATAGCTCTTTTGGATACAAAGCGTTTTGGAAAGGTATGCAATTTGCTATAGTACTTCTATTATGGACAATAGATTAGTATGTCATGTATGTGACACTGATGAATATTTATGGAAATTGCATTAGGCCCTAGTGATTGATGGGAAAATGCAGAGTGCTGAAATGGACGAATTCATTTATCATGAATGCTTGATTCATCCCCCTCTCTTATGTCACCCCAAGTAAGTTTCTATATAAATATACGATGCGTTGAATTTAATTTAACGTGCTGGATTCGGCATTTTGAAGCATTGGACTAACATAAAGAAGCATATGTTACTGATTTTGTGACAGCCCCAAAAGAGTGTTTATAATGGGAGGAGGTGAAGGGTCTGCTGCTAGGGAATCCCTCAAGCACAAGTCAATAGAGAGAGTCATCATGTGTGATATAGACCAGGTTATTACCAAGCCCATTATTGATCTTCATCCATATCCATCAATGATAATGATAGTATACTAGTATAGCAATATTATATGATCTTAAGTTTGATACTCAAATTAACAATGAACCAAACAGGAGGTGGTAGATTTCTGCAAAAAATACTTGATTACAAACCGGGAGGCCTTTGCTCACAAGAAGCTCGACCTTGTCATCAATGATGCCAAGTATGCATCTTTCCTTTTCCTTTTTCTTGTTATTTTAGTTTATGTTTACTTCAATTCTTAGGTACCATGAAGTTTAGTTGAGTACCGTCTAAGCAAACTTCATTTAAAATTTGAATTTTAAATAAATTTATATAAAAAATATAACATAATATTGAATAATTTGATGATGGGTACGTAACCAACCACACTCAAACGTTTATTAAACATTATTGAGTAAACTAATGGTCAATAAATTGAACATAAAATTAAAAAAAAATATTTGAAGCTAAAATTTAAACACTAATTTTTACATTGTAGAGACGAACTAGAGAAAAGGAAAGAGAGATTTGATATCATTGTTGGAGATTTGGCAGACCCAGTTGAAGGTGGACCTTGTTATCAACTTTATACAAAATCGTTCTATGAAAATATTCTGAAACCCAAGCTCAATGAGAATGGCATTTTTGCGACTCAGGTATAGTAAAAGAATGTCCCAACTATATAGGTTTTATGAAATTAAAGAAGTTTCAGATTTTTTATTAAACTATATGTTAAGTATTTTTGTCAGAATTTACCAACTGGACATATGTTATATCTTGCACAGGCTGGACCGGCAGGTATCTTGACACACAAGGAGGTCTTCACTTCTATATATAACACAATCAAACAAGTCTTTAAATGTAAGGAATATTTAATTAACTTTAATTCAAGTAATTGGATTTAACCATGGATATGTTGTTATTGTTTTACTCACACATTTGTTCCTCTTGTGCAGATGTGATAGTATACACAACTCATGTACCATCTTTTGCTGATACTTGGGGATGGGTTATGGTAATTAAAAAAAAAAATTGCTTTTGTTGTATAACTTAGTTGTCATCAATCATTTTTACAAGTACATATTTTATTTATATTATGCTTTAAATCCAGGCTTCAGACCAACCATTACTCATTGGTTCTAAGGAAATGGACAAAAGAATCAAAGAAAGAATAAATGAAGAATTGCTCTATCTAACTGGTGACTGGTTCCACTCATCTACCACCATGAACAAGACTCTTTCACGATCGTAAGTACAATATTTCTTTTTCGCAATTCGCGTTTCAATGAAGAACTCTGGTTATGATATCAACATTCTCACTCAAATGTTTTGGAAGTTGACACCAAAGACATATTTGTTTCAGGCTTCAGAATGAAACTCATGTGTTCACCGAAGAAAATGCTAGATTCATTCCTGGACACGGTGTTGCTTATCGTCTCTGATGTTTCAAGCCGTAGGTTGAAGATGAATTCTTGCAGTATAATCTTTCCACTATTACACCGAGTTTAGATTTCACTTCAAAAGTATCGCAGATTCGCAGGGCTTGAGGGACTCAAGTTGTTTGGAATAGCTTATTTGGAGTTTATTTAGGCTTGTCATTTGATTTTAATCACTAGCTTTAGCATTGTTTCATCAATTTGGGTCAATATGTTTAAGTTAGGTTGATTTGGAAGCTCCTGTGTGTTAATGTAACATGATAGATTTGTTCCTACTCTGAATTCCCTATGTTTTGAGAAGTATATTTCTGAACGACACAAAATTAACAACTCTTTTTAGACAAATACATCCAAACTCATATCGAGGATGAAAAAAGTAGTGCGGAAAACTCATAGCAGGACCACTTGTTAAACATTAACACACCATCTATGCAGATTGAAAAGGGCCCTGTTTGGAGGAACAACTTATTTTGCATCTTATAGCATAAACGCTTACCATATAAGTGCTTATGAATAAGTTGAACATGTCATAAGTTGTTTCCTTAAGTTCTTCAAGGTGTTAGAAGTGTCTATGCTAGTAGATAAGCTCCAATAATTTTATCATACTGATCACCCCAACTCCCCAAGTTCAAACTCAAATGCAACAAAAATAAGTAGATTAAAGAGAATAAAAGATAAAGAGCAGCTGGGATTTACTTTTGACTAGTAGTGAACATATAATGCAACCAGTTGCATAAACATATTACATTAAATCAAAAGGACATAAAATTTAAAAGCTTTTCAAGACATACTTAATTAAGCTCTCTTAACCGGATCAAAGTTGGAAACCCCAATAACAGCTCCAAGTATAGCTGTTAGCACAGCTCCACCAGCAAAAATGCTTAGCAAAAAGTTCTGAAGAGATGGTGAGAGATCAGATCCAGCTGCATGAGCTACATCAGGTATAACCATGGAGGCTGTCAAGGATGCAGCTGTAAGTGCTGTCACTGCCTTTTCTTTCAAAGATGCATTAATTTCAAACTTGGATTTTGACTGTGTGATCCTCTTTGGTTGTGTTATGGGTAATGGCCTGAAAAATGATTCAGAGGATGGATTTTTCAGCTTGTTTTGGGTAGCAGAACTCAGTGGCAAAGCAGTAGCAACAGAAGCAGAAGCCATTTTTTTTCTCCTGTTTGTGTTATGCTTGTGATATGCTTGCTTACCTGACCTGTGTAGACTCTGCAGAAAAGTTACGTGCTTGATACTTTGATAAGGTGATGGACACACTAAGATTATGATAGGTGGAAATTGGAGATTTTCAGATGAGGTGGCATATGTTTGTTATCCTATGTGGAACATTCTCCACCTGGTATTTGTGAGATAGGGTTATCATCTCAGAAGATTACACTTGCCATAATCTTATGCTTATTTTACCTTAACATGTTAGTTATTGACTTTCTATTTTGCTAAGGCAGTTATTGACTGTACATGTATGTATGTTTATTTTTATTTTTTTGAGGGGGTGTATTTCTTTTTTTTAACAAAAAATACTTTAATCCTTTCATTTTGGTGACAAGAAACAAGA
>Ga0209282_1002935_pt1 | contig 10028 bp, 4 predicted proteins | sample Mtrugardesep15_FD_187529 | JGI IMG/M metagenome (GOLD analysis project Ga0209282, IMG submission 187529) | Root nodule microbial communities of legume samples collected from California, USA - M. trunc garden sep15 (SPAdes) (version 2) | ecosystem: Host-associated > Plants > Roots > Nodule...
CCCCCACCTTCTTCTAGAAAATGTTTGCCCTTTTTTGCCCGAAACATTTGATTTGATTTTTACTTTACAGGCATCAACACGAATGTTATTGTCAATTGTTTCTTCGTATGGTTGTGTTTGTTCTCTCAATCGTTTACCGGAATTTTTTATTGAGGTTTTTTAGGTTACGGAATTGTTTAGCTCTGTAGTTGTGTTGAATTCACGTCGTGTTTTAGTTTACCGAAATCGGAATCGTTATCTAATTATACAGTATACTATTGGATTCATAATTGTAGGTTTGAGAATTGTTTTTATAAATTAAAAAGTTTTTGTAGTTATTTTGTCCGCTATAGTCGACGTGGGAGACATGAGAAAGAACCTAGTGAATAAGGTAAACATCATGGATTGCTCTATCACTTTTTTTGTGATCACAAATTGGAAGTGGTTGTGTAAGCGCTACATCACACATGACTTGATGATTTCATAAGCTGGAACATTATTATATATTTTATGATAATTTTTTGGAAAGGATATGTGTGGAGTTTTTTAGTATGCCTTTTGAAAAACTAAAGATGAATGTTATGGGAAAATTCCGGACAAGTATTATAAGATGAATAACTCGAAAATACATATCCGAAAAAATAGCACGTGGGAGTGAACTTGAATGGGAAATGTTGAAATAGAGGGTGAAAAATTATGTGTAAAAAAGGTTAAACATCAAAGAGGGTAAAATTTCCCTATGTTTGATGTGAGGTCGTCGAGGATATGTTTTCCGGACAATCATAACAATTGCTCTCAGTTATCAGCCGTTTAGTGTAAGAGTGTTGACTTTGAGCATTTTTTAATTCATGACCGGTATGTCAATATAAGGATGTCACAAATTTTAGTTTTGGAAATTTTTCTAAGTGTTTGTTGTGTAGAAGACACTTTTCATGACCTCGCGAAGAGGTGCAAGTTCTGGTCGAGGATACTTTTACACATGCTCGTTCCAATGATAGAATATAAATTCTTGCAGGGTGCAGTCACTTTTAGTCTTGCGGAGAGGCAAATGTACCGTTGGTGATAGTTTTTCTTTGTCGAAATATAAATGTTATATTTGCATAAAGGGAGAAATAGGTTAAGTTGGTGTGGTTATGTTGAACCTCCGTTGTCTGATAAAGGGAGAAAAAAATATGAATACAAGTATGTAAAATTTATTCACAACCTTGATATATCAGAAAATCAATGTCAAACGAAGAACATCTTATGACATCCAACTTATATAACAAAGATTGTAAAAGGATGTTAATAAAAGATAAATCATTGGAAAAAACATGAACATTAATTTAAGCAGCGATTATATATCATTTCTTAATATAGCTATTAGATCACATGGACATCAATCAAGCTGTCTTGGCACACCTGCATTGATATATGATTAAATGCGATATCCTCTCAGGAAGAGAGTTAATCTGAAATATATCTCTCTCTCTAAGAAGATAAGACAAGGTAGGTTTGGACTAAGTAAAAAGCTTTGTAGTATTCTCAACGAGTTTTTTGAAGTCTGAAACCCTATTGGTATGTTGGGTTTTTGTTATGAGTGGGGTTGAACCCACAATCTTGTTATCCTCCGCTCCTTAACTCTCACCATTTTAAAGTCACTTGGCTTTGGTTCATCTCTTAGATTTTTGAACTTAAAAACAATGATAAATCATATTTAAATTTCAGTTTTTAGAAGACTTTTTTTTTTAATAATTTTTTGATTTTTGTTTTAATGACAAATGTTAGTATGTTCGTATTTTTCTCCTTGTCATAATTTGAACCATGTATTTTTAACTTCCCAACTCCTTTAATCAAGATATCAAACCAGATGAACAATGTTGATCATTCTACATCATCAAACTCTACGGTTAGTTATTTAATATATGCACCTTAACAAGTTTTTAGTAAAAAATATGATAAATGGGCTAAAATTAAGTGATTTTAAAATGGGGATACATTATGCAAATGATTGAAAATAAGAGATCAAAATTATAAGGGTTAAATATGTTTTTGGTCTCTATAAATATGTCGACTTTTCGTTTTAGTCCCTCTAAAATTTTCCTTCAAATTTTAATCCCTATAAAATTTTCTATCACTACTTTTGGTCCCTATTTTTAATTTAATTTTTTAATGAAATTATGCAGAAATGTGTAAAATATTCTAAAAAAATTAGAATTTTTTAACAAAATACAAATTAAATATGAATTTTTAACCGTAAAAAATATAAAAATTCATATTAAATTAATGTTTTGTTAAAAAATTCTAAATTTTTTTAGAGTGATTCTTATAATATTTTGAATTTTTTTTGGAAAATTTTATTAAAAAATATGAATTTTACATATAAGTTTACTTTAAAACAGGAACCAAAAATGAAGATTGAAAATTTTATAGAGATTAAAAGTTGAAGGAAAATTTTAGAGGGCCTAAAACGAAAAGTTGACATTTATAGGGACCAAAAACATATTTAACCCAAATTATAATTAGACTTAAATACATTTTTGACCCCTTAACTTTTGAAAACTTGCAAATTTGGCCCCGAACGTAAAAATAACAATTTTGACCTCCTAACTTAGATGTTGCAAAATGCAATTTTTTTAAAAATAATTTTGGCACTCTATCTTTAAAAATATGCGATTTTCACATTATTTTTTTGACACGTTGCATCTTGTCAACAATTTTAATACATTTTGAAAAGTTAAATGATCAAAATTCATATTTTTAAAAGTTAAGGACAAAAGTACATTTAAGGCTTAAATAAACTTCAACTTATTTTTAAAATTGGGTCTTGCTAACAACTGTTGTAAGGACATTGTTTAAGGAACTTACAAGAAGAAATTTTGTCTCGAAAATACAAGTAAACACATATTAAAGTCACGACTGCATAATTTTGTATGCAAAAATGACTACTTTTAGATGTTTAGATGACATTTTCTAAAATTTTAAAACTATTACCAGTACAAAAAAAAAAAAAAATTCATCTTCATAGTTCATTCAATACAGTGTTTGGGTGAGTTGTAGATTGTTGGCACTTTGCAAAAATGGTGGCGATGGTGGTAGTGGCTTTGGACTTTGATCGGACCATTATCGACGACGACAGTGACAGATGGGTGATCAACGAATTGGGTCTCACCGATCTTTTCAACCAACTCCGCGCCACCATGCCATCATGGACCTCTCTCATGGACAGGATGATGGAAGAGCTCCACTCCAAAGGGATCACCACCGACAAAATTGCAAACTGCCTTAAAACTGCTTTCCTCAGTCCAAACATCGTCTCCGCCATCAAATCCGCACACTCTCTTGGGTACCATTACTCTTTCTCAACTTTCGCTGCGATACAAACATTTAATTTTAATCTTTGTTGCGATAAGAGTTTGACTTTGTAACGTTTGCGAATATTTAAAGTCTTTTTTAGAGGCAATGACAGTAACTATTTGAAAACTCTGTGTCTGGGTCCACGAAGTTTAACTTAACAATTTTGGTATTTGTCGGTTAAGCTAGGACTTGTGGACTATTAATTAAAACTTGATATTTTAAACTTGATTTTTTGTTTTCTTCTTCATTTTGCAGATGTGATTTAAGGATAATTAGCGATGCCAATTTGTTTTATATTCAGACTATTCTTGAACACCATAATATTTTAGGGTGTTTTTCCCAAATTAATACAAACCCAACATTTGTTGATGAAAAGGGTCGCCTTTGCATCACTCCATTTCATGATTCAACTACATTGCCTCCTCATCATTGTCAACTCTGCCCTTCCAATATGTGCAAGGTACACTCTCTTCTTCAATTCAACTATTTCTCTTTAGTGTGAAATGAACTTAGTTTTGTATAACTGATTTGTTATGTTTGAGCCGCTTGAACCGAAACAACTGTTTTTTATTTTTTTATTTTATGTAAAACTGTTTGTGTGATAACCAGGATTTTAAATAGCAATTGCATTAACAGTTGCAGTTGCAACCGGGTCGCGATTCTAGATACTGCCTCAAATCGCGATCAAATGCGGCCTTGATTGCAGTTTCCTTGCAGTTTCAACAACATAAAACTGTTATGCCTCGGCCCAGATCGCAGTTATAAACCTTTATTTAAAAACCTGATTATAGCTTCTAATCAAACCGAGTTTTTAGAGTCGAAATCAATTTTGATGGAAAATAACCAAAATTCTAGATTTTTACTATAGATTATCTTTGAGGCGAGACAAAATTAGTTTTAACATTATGTTGTGTGAATCCGAGCACTCAATTAATCTTGCATATTTGTTTCCAAAAAGATAATAATCTTGCATATATCATATTTGAGTATTCAAGCTGAAGCATTTGTACTAAGTTAGTTGATAAAATGGTCCAGGAAGTAGCAAAATTTCCACCCCCTCATACAGTTGGTGAAATTCCTGCTTATGTATACAATATACCACTTGCAAATTGAAATCTTGTGTCATGTGATCCATCCTTCCAGCTTCAATTTCATTGACTTATTCTTCTATTCTATCTTAGGGTTTAGTAATAGACCGAATCCGAGGTTCTTTACCTGAAAACGAAACAAGATTCATCTACGTTGGAGATGGAGCAGGTGATTATTGCCCTACTTTGAAGCTTGAGGGAGGTGATTTTGTGATGCCTAGGAAGAATTATCCCCTCTGGAACAGGATCTGCAGTGATCCAAAACTAGTTCATGCAAAAGTTCATGATTGGAGCAATGGAGAGGAGTTGGAGAGCATACTACTCAACCTTGTCAACAAATTGGCCACATAGCTCAAAAGGTACACGGCTGCATGAGTTACATTCCACTTCATTCAATAGGTAGCAATACTAGCACCTTAAATTTGAATGGTTGCTCTGATAGGTAGCATTATCAAAGACAATCACTGTTTCTATTTCCTCCCCAACATATAGCAATAATTGGATGTATCAATGTTAGTAGAAATCCATCTAACATGTATTGTTTCTCCTTTATAACTGGTTGGTGTGATTTATAAACATCAGAAGGCAGAACTTTAATACCTAAATGCTCCAGTTCTAATAGAGAATGAAAAACACTATTTTGGTTTCAAAACATTTCTCTGTTGTGGTTTCTAGAAAGGAAAATGTTGATAAGTAGGAACGTTTTTCTTTACTAATTGTTTCATAGTGGGAAGATGATTTTTTCTCCCATTAGTTTTCATTTTTCAAGAGAATAACCGAAATCATAACTATTATTTATCCTAATTATTTTCAGTTAGAAAATAATTTTTTCTATATTTGGTCGCATTAGAAAGTTAGAAAATAGCAAGCATAAGAATACTGGTTAAAAAAGATTGTTGATTTATTTTTCAAGAAAAGCCATCCATAAAACTACATTTATCAAATGATATTGATCCTAGAAACTTGGTTCGAAGAATTCTATTATTTCCTATATTCTAACTATCCATGTGGTTTATACTTATGTAAAATTGCATCTGTACGAATATTTTCCTAGTTGATATTCCACTATATTAAGAGCAAATCCTCACCTTAACCTCTAAAATTGGCACACACTATCATTTTGGTCCGTGATTATATTGAAATTTAAATTAAATCTTTGAAAGTGGATGTTGTGTCCGCTATCGCGCTTGTCCAAAAAGTGAGGTCCGCAACTCAAGTCTCTGATTATGACGATTTGCCATGTTAAGTGTCACGTAGCATGTCAACTATTCTCACATATGTGCCCAATATGAATATGAACCAAATTGACAATGTCAAAACAAACAACTTAAGTTGGTAAAAGTTAATTTCTGCCGTTGAACCTTGAAACCACATTTATCCTTCTTATTCCCCAACTCTTGCTTTGTTTTGGCTTGACTACCAGCCCACCAGACTGAGGAAGAATCTCATGTCTGTCATGTTTCAAGTTAAGGGGGGCAATAGTTTCTAGTACAGTTGAGAATGAGTAAAGGGTAACAGTGCCACTTTTTATCTGAATTAACCATTCAACTGCTCTGAGTTTTCCTTTGCATCCTTCAAATCTTACACAAAAATGAGATGCTTGGAATTACCTATACATTCTACTTTGTTGCTATCAACACAATTAGAGAAAGCTTATATTAAGAAAGATTATTTGTATGATGCTAACTTTTAACATTTTATTCAAAACATAGAGGTTTCATTGAACGAACACTTTCTTGAAAGTGTTTGATTTTCATTGATATTCATAAAATGGTTATGACTTTTTTATCACTCGAACAATCTCTGTTGATTTGATCTCCACAGGTTTGTTTCAAAAGGACGATTCCCCTATCAAATCTAGCTACTTTGAGTGACAAACATCATCATAAATTAAATAAAACTCAACAATAAAGAACAATTGTATTATTCAAGACATAAAACATGTGTTTTTCCTACTAAAAAACTAATCAACTAATAATCTAAGAAATTAAAAACAGATGAAGCATACATCTAGTAAATAATCTTATTCAGTTGATGGTGATAACTCTGGACTCTTGAGGCAGCACCAAATCTGATATCTCTAATTGAAAAGGACTTAAATTAGTTTTCTCATAACCAGGAACAACCTCAAATTTCTCATCCCTTAAGTTGCAAACAAAAACTCCATCAGCATAAGAATGTAAATAGACAATATCCCCATCATAGGGATGAAACCCTCCAACACTCTTCTGATAATTAGCACAAAACTTCTGTGGTAATTTTGTGGATAGATCAATCCTATGCACCAAATCCCAATGATTCTTTCCAACAAGTTTCCAAACTCTCAAATCATTTTGACGGATATCAGCTATCCTCAAACTACCACAAGAGATCCCAAGAAACCCAAAACTCGTTATATTCGTTGAATCAACTTCTAATGGATAATCAATGGTATATCGTCCTGTTGTATAAGGATTAAACACAAAAATATTTGTCTTGCCCATGAAATACAACCCTCCAGAATAGGAACAACTTAGAAGCCTGTGAGGACAAAAAGTGAAGCTGTCCAGAAAGTACATAAAAATGTGTTCCCATTGCCCTTTCTTTGAGGAGAAAATATCAACTTTGATATCGAACATCCTTTCTACACAGGTGGTCTCGATGATCACAACATGAAAGTCGCGTTGATCCCAATAACGATTGGACACCATCTGCTTCGGTTTGCAAACAAACCCTACGGCGTATCTATTTTCCCTCCGCGCCCAGAGATCAGGTATATGGATACACTCTTTAACGAGTGGATCATAAACGTAACAGCCGGTAGCACATGTGTCCCGATTCTTAGAACACAAGAATAAACCGTTGGAACAACCGCATATGCTACCAGTACCTTTGATGATCATATCCAGAGGGGAAGGAATAGGAATCTCTAGAGGCTGATTTTGTTGAGAAAAAGCTAAAATAAGTTCATGAGGTGTGACAAATATCAAGATTGATTTGAGAAGAGAGTATTGATGAGATGTGAATTGTTTTATGAAATTAGGGCTTGAAATTAAAGCCAACCAACCATTTGAAACACATTTGCATGCAACGATGGATCTCAATGGCACGCGAATGAAAATTTGGTGCAACAAATCATCTGATAAATATTTTATGTCACACCTTGAAGACAACTTAGCAAGTGAGATATTATGAGCCATATGAACAACACACAAAAACAATACAGACAGAAAACACAAGAACACACACAGTAGTTAAAATTTGAGAGAACAAAGGAGAAACAACTGGCGGCGTCAGTTGCCTGGTTTTTGTCAAACCCTAGGCTAATTATATGTTGCACTTATTACCCTAGGACTAGGATATTTTCTTTTTTGGTTACAAGGACTAGGATATATTTTTTTTTTAGGGAAGGACTAGGATATTTTAAAAACAGTAGTTTTTCTTAAATAGGTATATAAAAATTTAATGAATAAATAATATTTAATATTGTAGGATATTTTTGACAAGAATATTTAATGTAGGATGGAGGGAAATGCTTGAAGCAGGAATATTGATTTTGTTTTTACGTAAAATAGGTATTTTAATTAAGGGTTAAATATGTTTTTAGTCCCTCTAAAATTTTCCTTCAACTTTTAGTCCCTATAAAATTTTCAATCATTACTTTTGGTCCCTATTTTTAAGTTAATTTTAGTATTTTTTTTAAATGAAATTATGCACAAATGTGTAAAATATTGTAAAAATATTTATAAAAAAAAATAGAATTTTTCAACAAAACATAAATTAAATATGAATTTTTAAACATAAAATATATAAAAATTTATATTAAATTCATGTTTTGTTAAAAAAATCTAATTTTTTTTGGGAGAGATTGTTATAACATTATGAATTTTTCTGTAAAATTTTATTCAAAAATATGAATTCTACATAGAAGTTTATTTTAAAAGAGGGACCAAAAGTGAAGATGGAAAATTTTATAGGGACTAAAAGTTGAAGAAATTTTTTAGAAGGACTAAAATGAAAAGTTAGTATATTTACAGGGACCAAAAACATATTTAACCCTTTAATTAATTTATGTAAACAATTTTTTTTGACAAATAATTTATGTAAATGGTAGTTATTACAAATCATTATGTTTTATTTTATTTTGATTCATTTAAGTATATATTTTTTATTTAGTTTTTTTTGAGAGAATTTTTGATTTTGTTATTAACGTAAAAAAAAGGGTTAAATATGTTTTTGGTCCCTATAAATATACCAACTTTTCGTTTTAGTCCTTCTAAAATTTTCCTTCAACTTTTAGTCCTATAAAATTTTCAATCACTACTTTTGGTCCCTATTTTAAAGTTAATTTTAGTATTTTTTTAGTGAAGAAATGTGTAGAATATTGTAAAAATATTTCCAAAAAAAAAAGAATTTTTTAACAAAACATAAATTTAATATGAATTTTTAACCATAAAAAATATAAAAATTCATATTAAATTCATGTTTTGTTAAAAAAATTCTAAATTTTTTTGGGAGAGATTCTTATAATATTATGAATTTTTCTGCAAAATTTTATTCAAAAATATGAATTTTATATATGAGTTTACTTTAAAGGATGGACCAAAAGTAAAGATGGAAAATTTTTGAGGACTAAAAATTGAAGAAATTTTTTAGAGGGACTAAAACGAAAAATTGGTATATTTATAGAGAAAAAAAAACATATTTATCCCAAAAACAAGTATATATTTTTTATTTTGTTATCACCGCCCAAAAAAAGTACCACTGCGAGCTTTTGGACCATATTTTGGTAAAACGATAAAGCTACATTAGTCCAAAAAAGTTATCAATGTGTTTTATGTTTTACTTTAGCGAAATTGCATTTCTACAAATCTCCTCCTGATTGATTGTATATTTAAGTTGCACACACTATTACCTTTGTCTGTAATATTGAAAATAAAAAAGAATCTATGAAAGTGGATGTTGTCTATCACATTAGTCCAACGCGTCAATCAACATCACTTACTATGATGATTTGGCACGTTAATTAAGTACTTAAGTGCAATATCAATAGGGACTAAATTGAAAGTGTCAAGACAAACAACTTCAGTCAGGAAAATTCAACTTTGTCCCTTGAAACCACATTTCCCCTTCTTCTTGCTATCACACTAGACTGATGGAGAATCTTGAGTAAAGAAAGGGTAACAATGCAATCTTTATCTGAATTAACCATTGAACTGTTTTGACTTTTCCTTTGCTGCATTCACTTCTTACACAAAAGTGAGATGCTAAGAGTTACCTATACATTCTTCTTTGTTGTCATCAACACAATTTGAGAAAGTTGTTTATACTGTATAAGAACCAAATTCTATGCTACTTTTATAATTATATATGCTTATAGAAGCACTTGACAAGATGATTCGTTTTCTTGTTTACTTGCTATCCAAGTCATTCATCACTATATATATTGAAAGTGTTTTGCAAAGTATGTGTTAGCTTCTTCAACAAAGATGTGTAATATATATATATATATATATATATATATATATATATATATATATATATATATATATATATATATATATATATATATATATATAAAAGTTTGGATCCAGACAGACACATCTAACCTGATTACATACTTTCATTGCCTAGTAAGAGATTAAC
>Ga0209282_1002937_pt1 | contig 10028 bp, 6 predicted proteins | sample Mtrugardesep15_FD_187529 | JGI IMG/M metagenome (GOLD analysis project Ga0209282, IMG submission 187529) | Root nodule microbial communities of legume samples collected from California, USA - M. trunc garden sep15 (SPAdes) (version 2) | ecosystem: Host-associated > Plants > Roots > Nodule...
AACCTCATAAAAAAAAAGCTCAGTATCTGCAACACACAACACACGTTCTCTCCTCCACCATCACCGTGCCTCTCTCCTCCTTCGTCGCCGTCCGCTGCTCCCTCCTCTTGTCTCCTCCGTACTCAACGTCCCAAAGGTAACTGAATCTCTCTTGCCTTCCTTCTCCCTCCTTCTCTCGCCATTACCGTTTCTCCTCTCTTTCTCTCTCATCTCGGCGAGGCAATCTCCTCCACCATTCTCTTTGACGCCGTCGCCGTTACGTCTTGATGGATTTCCCGAAAGGTCGATCTTCTCCCACATCCTTGCCGTCGCCGTCGATTTCTCCCTCTTTCATCTTCAACGCAGGTATATTCATCCATGTTCTTTTTGTTCGATTCACTTGTTCCATCTTGTGATTTTTTATTGGTGTGATTCCATTCTCATGTTTCTCATACCAGTTTAATTTGAAACATTTTTGTGAAAATTGTAAATCTCAATTTGGTTAATTCAGAGTACTGGTATGGAATAAATTGATTTTACAGAACTATATATGCAATTTAGCTAAAATATTGAAGGTGGGTGAAATTTGATGTCAGTGTTTTGTTGCATTTGATTGATAAAGTCTATGTAAATTGAGTTAGTCTCTTAGTTAACTATGGAGGCGTAATGCAGATTAGATTTCACAATAAAATGTGTTTCTTGGTCTCTTAATTCAATTAGATTTCTGTTGTGAGGTTGATACACTTATAGCTGACCAACTTTGAACCAGTAAAACTAATTGGTTACGCCTTTCAAAAATTGTGGTTATATGGATTTTTTTATGTGAAAACAATATCATTTTTTTACCAATTTATCAACAAAATATCAAAAGTGACCACCTTCTTTGTTTCCTGGACTCTTAATTGTATTAGATTTTTGTTGTGAGGTTGGTACACTTCTAGGTGATCAATTTTGAACGCAGGAAAAACTATGGTTAGGCCTTTGAAAAATTGTGGTTATATGGTTCAATTAGTTGGTTGTATGTATTTTTCCTGTGCAGACGCCATAATCAATGAAGGAACGAGCTTGGAAGGAAGTTGGGTGAAATGGTTTTTGATGAAGACCACTGAAGATGTACTTTGAAGTATTGGCGTGCTGTTTCTATCGGTGCTTTGCCCTTGAAGCATTCGTGTAGTTTGAATTGTTATGCAGCAAAATTTGTTATTTTGTGTTGACTGCTTGGTGTGTTAGCCCTGATATATGAAGGTAATTTTTCTGTTATCTTGTTTCTTAGCTTTATGTGCGTGAGCTTTTAAATTGTATATGGCTTATATTTACTTGGTCAAATCATATAAGTATTTGGAAAACATATGTAGGTATTTTAATTTTAGTTAGTTGCTATCAAATCCAAAGGTAGATAGTTTGTTAAGACTCGTTATGCATGTAAGTTATTTTAAAGTAGATTTTAGTATCATAAAGACTCATTCTCTCTTTATATAATCATGGAAAACACATGATCATAATGTGTTAATGTAAAGTTAGGTTGAATGATTTTTCAATTTTTGGCAGGCCTCTTATAAACATTGGCTCAATACCTTTAAGTTGCAAGTTTTTCTTACTTTGTGATGCAGAACCATATGATATATTAGCTTGTGAATCTTGTATGATGAGCATGAGTGAGAGGTGAACTATTGTCTATCTTTGACAGACTTTTGAAAACCTAACCAAAATAAAGATAGACTTAACCATGTTTTATCAAAGGTGTAAGCACTTTTTATTTTCATGCCCAGTTTGTGTCTTTTCTCGCTATTTGTCCACATGATTTATGTAAAAGTAATACCTTTGAAGCACACTGGTGAATCTTGACTGATGAGCATGAGTGATGGGTGAAACGTGTAACCAAATTGCTTAAACACTTTCCCACATTTTATCAAATGCGTAACCACCGATTGTTTCGGACAATCTTATATAAATAGATGACTTATACTTAGTAGAAGGAACAATTTTCACTATCTTCTTCTTAAAATTCATCTCATCTCATTTACTTTCACTAGTTCTTCTTTTCTTGTTTTTGTTTTAGATATGAGGTGACCATTAAAGTATAGATTATTAAGGATATTAGAGAGCAAGTGATACACTAGATACTCAGTTGTATATGGGTACACAATAACATTCTACAAACATGGGTGTAAGTTCATTTTCTCCCTTATTTCAATTATGATCACACTCCCATGAAATGCAATTGTAAAGTTTTGAATGTTTAGGATAACGATAAGTTGTTGATGTTAGTAAATGTGGGTTGGTTTTAAACTATGTTGCTTTGAATAGCATCTAACGATGCTAAAGATAGTAGATATTAAACTATGTTTCTTTGAATGAAAAATAGTTTAATTCTTGGATTTATTAACAAGTTATGCCAAAATTATGTAATGGCATCAATTTTTAGATTTATTTGAAGTAGTTTGACTGGGTGTAGACAAATTGTTGTACTAGGGGTTGAAACAATGTCAATGTTTAGAATTTTTGATTAAATTTGCATTAACGAATGATTTAATAGCTATGATTTTTCTCTAAACGATAAACTATCTATTTTTACGTTTCAATTTATTAGTCAATGAAGAAAGCCTTTGGTTATTATTACCATTTTCTCTTGATTACTTGCGTATTTGTGTTGATTATGACTTCACTAATTTAAAGCTTTTGATGACATAGAGAGCTTGGTTTAATCCTCTTGGTCGTGGTTTTTTTGTGGCAAAGAAGTTCTGAAAAATGTGTCGCACTTAGCCGTGGCATAGCACTGTAGAACTTATTTTAAATATGTTTCATCTGCTTGCTATGAAATTATTAAGTTGTGCCAAAACTATGTAATAGCATCAATTCTTGAATTTATTTTAAGTAATTGCACTAGGTGTAAATCAATTGTTGTAATATGTATGAAGCAACGGCAATGTTTATATTTTGAATTGTATATCTACATTTAGTTGGTGTAATGACTACTATTAGTTTTCAAGAAAAACGTAATTTTGTTCCATACAAACCGGGAATCCTAAAACTTATGGCCTTCTATGTTTATTGGAGTCTAAACTGCGTCTTTGATCTCATCTGAGGTATGCGCGCGTAAAGATGAACATTTTGAAAACCTCGTTAAAATAATGGTGACGCCATTATTATATTGTGGTCACATTGTTCATTGTTTTGGTTATTAAGAATTTTAAGATTGAAAAACTTATTTTTTGCGCCATACAAACAGGGAATCATAAAACTTATGGGCACTCCACATCTCTTGGAGTCTAAATTGAGTTTTTAATCTCATCTGAGGTTTGCGCGCGTAAAGACGAACACTTTGAAACCTTGATATAATAATGGTGACGCCTCTTAAAAATTGTGGTCACATTGTTCATTGCTTTTGTTATCTAAAATTTTAATATGGAAATTTGGATATATGGGTTGTGGTAACTTTGAATATCTCGCTCACAAATTGGCTCGAATTAATTTTTTTTTCTATGTCTATGTATAGAGTTTTAACTTATTAATTCTCTCTTTTTTCTCTTATGCTGACATAATCAAGGCACTAATGGTGGATGGTACTATATTATACATGTTGTAAATTATAAGTGAGTTTTCTGATGGAGTTATAGACCAAAATTTAGTCCATCGCACACATAGTATTTGTAGCATGAGTAAGTGACTTTTGTAAGCACAATTTCCTTAGTAAGAGTAAATGATTTTGTTTGACAGACTTCAGAGAAACTAACCAAATATGTGTTGTACTTAACCAATTTTTAACAAAGGTGTAACCACATTTTTTTTATTACCAATTTGTCACTATCTTACTATTTCTCCATGTGCTATAAGTGAAAAGAATATGGCAGGGGCACACTTAAGAAATTTACGGATGATAATAAAGTGAGAAGTGAATTATTTTGTTTCACGGACTTTAGACAAACTAACCAAATTTGTGCTACACATAACCGGTGTTTAACAAAGGCGTAACCCCTTTTTTTATTACCATTTGTTTCTTTCTCTCTATTTCTCCACATGATTTCTTTGAAAGGAATACATTTAATAAGGAATCGTAAAACTTATGAGCCCTTAATGTTTCTTGGAGCCTAAATTGGGTCTTTGATCTCAACTGAGGTTTGCGCGCGTAAAGACAAACACTTTGAAAACCTAGATAAAATAATGGTGACGTCTCTTAAATATTGTGGTCACATTGTTCATTGTTTTGGTTATCTAAATTTTTAAGATGGAAAAACTTAATTTTGTGCCATACAAACATGGAATCAAAAAACTTATAGACCCTCCATATTTTTTGGAGTCTAAGCTGAGTACATGATCTCATATGAGGTTTGCACAATTAACGACTTATGATACATTACGAAGGCTAAATTACACTAGAGATCATTTATCATATCTGACCTAACAACATAAAAAGGATGCCATGAATAAAGACATAATTTGTCAAAGGCATAAACAGCAGAAATAGGATGCCCTTAATAATCCGAAGTAAATAGGTTGTCGTAACTTTGAATGTCTCGCTAACAAATTTGCTCGAATTAATTTTTATTTTTTTTTCACAGGTAAGTTACAGCTAACCAAATAATTGAAGCATATAACCACAATTTTACAATGGTGTAACCATAATTTTTTCTTGCGTTCAAAATTACTTTATCTATAAGTTTACCAACCTTACAACAGAAAATTAATAGAATTAAAGTCCAGTAAACATAAAATGCAGTCACTACTGATATTTAATTTTGTGATTAGTTAGCTTAAAATGATATAATTTTCACAAGATATTTTCAGGTAACCAGATAATTGAATCACATAACCACAATTTTTCAAAGGTATAACCATTTTTTTCCTGCTTTCAAAATTACTCATCTATAAGTTTACCGACCTCATAACATAAAATTAATGGAATTAGAGTCCAAGAAACGTAATAGGTGGTCACTTTTGGTATTGCGGTGATAAGCTGACTTAAAATGATATGGTTTCCCATGATAACTTAGATAACCAAATAATCGAAGCATATGACCACAATTTTACAAAGGCATGACCATTTTTTTTCCTACTTTCAAAATTACTCATCTATAAGTTTACCCACCTCGTAACAGAAAATTAATGAAATTAGAGTCCTAGAAACGTAATAGTTGGTCACTTTTGGTATTGCGATGATAAGCTGATTTAAAATGATATGGTTTTCACATGATAACTCAGATAACCAAATAATTGAAGCATATGACCACAATTTTACAAAGGCATGACCATTTTTTTCCTGCTTTTAAAATTACTCATCTATAAGTTTACCGACCTCACAACAGAAAATTATAGAGTTAAGAGTCCAAGGAATTTAATAGGTGGTCACTTTTGGTATTTCAGTGATCAATTGATTTCAAATGATATATTTTTCACATGATAACTTCAGGTAATCAAATAATTGAAGCATATATCTACAATTTTACAAAGAGTAACCATATTTTTTCCTGCATTCAAAATTACTCATCTATAAGTTACATGCTAATTAAGATAGAAAGTTGAGTGACTAGATGCAATTATTTGTGTTCATACTACAACATTGATACATGAACAATTATTTTTTACAAGCAAACATGTCTTCAATTAAAGATGGTTATACAATCTACTCCTATTATTCAATTAGTACAAGCAGCAGAGGTTGCGGGTTTAGGGACATATCCCACCCATGAGTTTAAACCAAACCTTTTTCTACTTCCACTAGGCTATATGCAACAACAATCTTAGTTCTTTTAATAAAAATTACAGTACAATTGGACAGAGTAGATAAAATGTCTATGCAATCTAGAATAATATTTTATATCTCAACCATCCAAATAAGACCTTGGATAATTCTAGGACTCCTCTACGGTCTCTAGATTCAAATTCTGATTTCTTAAAAGCATCCTCCACCCACATTCAAATTCAGTTTCATCACACCTGGTGGAAGTAGGACACCAAAATTCAACATCAAATCTCACTGTAACAGTAGCATTTGCAGAATGGTTTGAACAATTGAGCTCTGAAGTGAACTCCACAATTGAAATAGCTATTTGGATAGGATTCAATTGCTGATTTTGGAACACCATTTGGTTCCTAACCTGCCAAATCTTCCAGAAAGTGATACAAAACAATTGAGTTGATAGGTATTCTTTTTTATCAACTAATCAGACATCCAGACTTTCAAGCACAAACGAGTAAGAACATGATGTCCTTAGGTAATTTGATTGACTCTACTAGCATTGTCGAATAGAACTATATATAACCAAATTTTTGAAGAGTAACTAAAATTTTACTAAGGTGTAACCATATATTTTTCTTGCGTGCAAAATTGGTCGTCTATAAGTTTACCATACTCATAACATAAAACTAATGCAATTAAGAGTCCAAGAAATATAGAATATATATCTCTTGATATCTCAGTGATAAATTGTCATAGAATTGTATTGTTTTAGCAGGAAAACTACATATAACCAAATATTTGAAGCATGTAACCACAATTTTACATACACGTCACCATGTTATATGAACCAAATAACAAAATAGAAAGACACCAAGTTACAAATATATGAAATTTGTAGATAGTACATTTGTTAGAGATTAACAATAATGGTTGTTGATTTTTGGGGTCAATCCAAATTTAATTCTATGAAAAGTAAACATTTGCTTCTGACCCATTCTTGGTTGTAAAACTTAGTGATTACCAATTGTGGAAAAACAAGATTCAAAACACAAAATAACCTAAATGTAAACCTTCAACCAAGAAATTAAAGAACAAATTTGAGATAGAGATCACCTTCAAACCATGATGAAGAGAGTGAATCAATTGCGATTGGGAGGAGGCGAAGAGATTGAGCTGTCGACGGCGTGAGTGAGGGAACACGACGGCGACTGAGACCAATGTCCATGAGGAAACGAAGAGAGTGGGAGGAGATCGAGCGGTTGGGAGGAGACAGAGCGAGTAGGAGAGACAACGACGGTGGGCTTCATCCCCAGATTTAAGGAAAGAGGGATGGAACTGAGAGCAGCGAGGGCACAAAATTTCAGATTTTTTTAATTTTAATTTAGTTTTGTTTACTTTTATTTTATTTTAAATAAAATAAAAAAAATCCACTATGGCAAATGATGCCACATGGAATGGGTGTAGGGTGTGTATGGTTCAAAAAGGTGTCTACTTAAATTTATCCTATATAAATGATTGAGTTTTTAGTTCCTTAGGACTTAATATGGTTCTTGGGGTTCGGGAACTCTTACAATATTTGAAGGTACCAAATATTTCTCTCATTCTTTACATTACACCATTTGACATATTTGCCTAGCATGATGCTAAATAAGAAGCCTATTATTTAGTTTTCAAGGGTACTAATGTAAAAAAGTGGCACAAACCACTTCTGGTGAATTTGCTAGTTCTGAATTATCCAACAGAATAATTAGACAACGTTTTAACTCGACAAACTACAAATTCTGTAACATGAATATGTATTACAACGTCTACCCTGGCGTACTACTTGAACGATATACATCAATAGAAGGGTATGGTGGTTTTAGACAACTATTCTGCCATCAAAGGTCTATAACAAATTGAAACCAATGTCACTGCATGTGCTCTACTTGATTGAAAATATTCATCTGAGATTGAACATTAAGAGTTGGGTCGCTTGAACATTAGTTGGGTCGCCAGAAGCTTTTCTTTGCACAGAGTGACCCCTCTTGGTTTTTGGAGGTTTTGGAGGTTATTTCCCAATTCAGAGATTTCACCAACTTCTCCACTTCATCAATGACACTAGTTTCATCACGGACAACCAAATGACCCCCTGGTCTAAGTATTCTATCAACCTCTGCTATAACAGGAACAAGTTGGCACCTGAGAAGCCAAAACAAAATAATAATGTAAACCAAATTTGCAGTTTCTCAAGCCTCTTGAAAAATAGTATGAAAATATATAGCAATACTTTCATTTATACCTAGTCTTTAGATTTGAGAAAAGATGATCTGCATGCAGGAGATCATAAGTTCGTGGATATGTGCTGAAGGATTCACACCAATCATGGTATATTCCAATAAGACCTCTCTCATAGATGATAGGGAGTGTGTCTCCAGCGTCCACATTCACCACATTGAATACCCAAAGAGGAAGATCCTTCAAAGCTGCTGCAAATCTACACACATAACATGACTTTGATGATAACCCTTCATGATCACCCTTATTAGGACTAATTTAAAAAGTAATTTAAAACATGTAATAGCTGTAGTCCCAATTGAATGCTTACCCTCCATAGGTAGCTCTCATGTCCATAACATTTCTCACATCAGACCAACCAACACCCATGTTGCTAAGCTCATCTACAACATTGTATTTCCAGCGTTTACTATCAGCTGCAAAATCTTTAGATGATGGTTTTTCACCCTGTGCATCGTTTAACCAATATGGTGCTTTTTGTAGTCTTTGAGGCCAAGCTTCAGGCCATTTAGCTCCTCTCTCAGTGTTGTCAGTAGGCAACTTATGCATGCAAGCTTGTAGAGGTACATACCTAAAATATATTTGATAGATAAAAATGAAAAAATTGTTACAATGTACCTCTCTCATGTATTCATAGTTTTAAATTAGTTCTGCACTTTAGGCCACATCAATCGTACGTATCCTTCATTTTTTGCAATATTAAGGATTGTTATGTAAATGTAATTCAAAACCATTTCATGAGCTACTAAAAGATTCCAACAATTGAGTTTACCAAGCATTATTTGGATCATCATCATCTTTGCACATTGGAGGCTGGCTTTGCTCTCTCTGGTCATAGCATTCATTGGAAGTTGTTTTACGGAAGAAGGCAGCACCAACCTGATTCAGAGTATCATTTTTTATAGTCACAAGATCCCAACACATGGACTTGGTTAACGCGGTCATTTCTGAAAGAGAATAACAAAATATAAAAATTTCAAGTTATCATTATTCATCACTACGTAACAAAGATAAGATATGTATATGATTATATATCTTACGCTTCCATATCTCAACGTCTTCCTCTAACGTTTGGTACACAGGAGTGGCAGACCATACAAAAAACCCTCCTGGTCTAAGAACCCGATTCAATTCCAAAAGCAAAGTACCACCTATAAAAAGAGTAACACATTTCTAATTATACATGATCAAACTAAACAAGAAATAATAATAAGGCAAGGAAAAAGAGATGTAGTTAAATCAACCTTCTTCGTGCCAAGGTACACGACATCGCGCACAATGTATAAGGTCGAAGACACGGCTTGGGAATTGCAACCTTTGAGTACCCATGACAGCAGATATGGCCGGTATTCCTCTCTCAAGTGCAAACTGAACTTGTGCTTCATGCTCATCTTTTGGGGCAAAAGACATAGCAATAACATCTCTTTCAAATAGGTAACCTCCAAAACTACCAACACCACAACCAACGTCCAATATAACCCTTGTATGCTTCCCCCATGCAATATCTGGCTGAGCCTGTGCAACAATCAACCATTCTTTTCAACAATCATGTGTGAAAGTGTACACATAGATTTTTTATTTATTTTTTTTGTATAGATTGTACACGTATATTATACCAACATGAAATTAAGATTAACATTATAAATTTCATACTCTATGAGTTTTATAAACATCCTAATTAATTAGATGTTTGTGTACCAGAGAAATGTTAAGTACTGAGTACTATGTAGTATTATTATTTTTTGAGGTAGGAAACCACCGTAAGTAGAGCATTTGACCGACTATGGGAATAATCTCCGGTCAGTTGCTAGGTCAAATTTTAAATCACTTCGTCCCTCCTCAAGGATGTGTTATATGGGGGTCGAACGATGATTCTTTCCCACAAGCTCGGTGTTGCTTAACCAACTAAGCAAATTTCATTGGATTATTGTGTAGTAATCTATAACATTGTGTCTATTTATTAAAAGATAATAATTATTACCTTTTGAAGAAAATCAATATAATGGAGAGCACCATGAATGAACTGAGTGCCACCACCAGGGAATGTCAAAAACTCACCCATCAACTTCACCCAATTTTGATGTCCCTTCACCTC
>Ga0209282_1002939_pt1 | contig 10027 bp, 10 predicted proteins | sample Mtrugardesep15_FD_187529 | JGI IMG/M metagenome (GOLD analysis project Ga0209282, IMG submission 187529) | Root nodule microbial communities of legume samples collected from California, USA - M. trunc garden sep15 (SPAdes) (version 2) | ecosystem: Host-associated > Plants > Roots > Nodule...
CCGCACTGGTGGCCGCTGGGACAAAAGGCGCACTGATGAGCGCCAGTAGGAAAGACCTGCGTTTCATGATTGAACCCTCTTTTTAGCTAAAGATTTCGATCGTGCCGTTGTTGAGGTCGATTTTCATTTTGCCGTTCAGCGACTGAAGAAGACCGGCATTGACCGTGCCGATGTTGGCAACGGCCAGCTTCAACTCTCCGTCTTCGAAGACGAGCGGATAGTGCCGGCTGTTGCCTGACGTGACGAGGAACTGATCCGCCTGCACGGCCATGCGCGACTTCTGCACACCGCCTTCGGTGTAAAGCTCGACATAGAAGCCCGACACCTTGAAGCTCTGACTGGTCCCGGCCCGCAACAACACCGAGAAACGGGCATCAACGCCGGTCGGCGCCGCGACCGCCTCGAACTTCACCAGTCCTTGTGCGAACCGGCCGTTGAAATCAGCACTGACGCCGCTGATGCTGGTCGCGAGTGCGCCGTCGCCGTCTGCGCGAGCGGTTTCCTCGGCGATCAAGCGGGCGAGGTTGCCATCGACTTCAGCGTCGAGTGTCGTGATCGAGCTTGCGAGGGCGCTGTCTGTCGTTGCGCGCACGGTCTCCTCGGTGATCAGCCGCGCATTTGTGGTGCCGAGGCTAGCCTGCAGATACGTCAGCAACTGCGCCATCGCCTCGTTCTCGGAGACGCGAACCCGGCGCTCCTCGGTGATCTGCGCCAGCGCGTCACCGATGGTGGCAACGATCTGCTGGCGCTCGATCTGTCCGACAGCACCCTCAAGCGAGAAAGCATCCAGCAGCTCGACCAGGCGCGGCCGGAAGAACGCGTCCATTTCCTGCTGCAGTTCCTTGAAGCGGTTCAGCGCATCGTCCTGCAGCTGTTGCAAGCCAGTGAGCAGCGTCTGCAAGCCGGTCGGCTGCGCCGTCGTCATCCAGGGCGTGAAGGTGCGCAGCCGGTCGGGCACGGTCGTAATGGTCGCCCGGGCATTGTAGACCTTACCGGAGACGACGTTCTTCGTGGTGCGGAAGCTACCGTCCTCAGGCGAGGCGCACTGATCCTCGAAGATCTCTGTCGTGCCTTCGATCCGATAGACGAAGCGGACGGCCGTGATCGTCGGATCGTCCGGCGGCGTCCAGGTGAAGACGAGCGCCGGCGTGTCATAGCCCTGCGCGCCGTTGATCATGCCGGCGGCAACATTGAAGTTCTGCACGGTCGACAGCAGCGACGGATTGATCGGCGGCGTCGGCGGCACGACGATCGGGCCGGGCTCGATGCCGTCGTCGTCATAGATCTCAGCGCTGGTTTCGGAGAGCACCAGCGTGATGCGCAGCCGCTCGTCGGCCCGCCACTCGCTGATCAGCCAGGTCTTGCCGCGCCAGGTGATCCACTCGCCTTCCTGTACCGCCAGACCGAAGCGACGACTGACGGGAACCGTCGCCTTGCCGCCCATGCGGTTCTGCCGGTAGCGGATATTGAGCAGGTACTGCGCAATGTCCGGATCGGTCACCTGCAGGAAATCGATGCTCGTCTGCCGGTTACGACCATCGGCGGCGATGTCCGCATTTACATAGACCGGCTTCAGGCTCTCCGGGTTCCACATCGACTCGATCGAGGTGAACTGGCCGGAAAGGTGATTGAAGCGCTCGAAGGCCGATGGCCGGAATTGCACGTCTTTCGCCCGATCGATGGGAATATCGGCCGCCGTCAGATCCTTGACCGCGATCTGCGGCGCACCGGGAATGACGCCGGAAAGGCCGCGGCGGTTGAGGCCATAGCCGGCCATCGCGTCATCAAACTGCTTCAGCACCTCTGTGTGATCGTCGTCGCCACTGACGAAGACAGAGCACTCGTAAGTCTGCTTGCCGTTCGCCCGCAGCGTGTCGCAGACGTTCATCGCCACAAAATAGGTGGCGAGATCGATCTGGCCGAGGCTCTTGCCCTCGCCGATCAGCGTGCGGCCGGAGACCAGCGCGCGCAGCCCCAGCTGATAGTTGAGGCGGTGCACGGCCGGGTTCTTGGTGTGCACCCAGGTCGACGGCGTATTGAGCCGCTGCGTCCCGGAGCCACCAGCAACCGTCGAGTCCTTGCGGGGATCGTATTCGCGCAAGCCGCGCAGCACAAAATCGATGTCCGGCTTGCCTTTGCCGGCGTCGCGGAAGAATTCGAGATGATAGTAGCGCTCGACGACAACATAGCACATGCCCGAAAGCTTGCTGGTCGCCTTCCACTTGTTGCCGAGAGTGGCCGTAACGTCGACGAGGCGCTGATCGACGCCCTGTCCCGGCCGGCCGTCATAGAAGCGGATCGAGATTGCGCTGTTGCCGTCGCCGTCGATGAAGCCTTGGACGCCGTAGCGTGCGACCTCGTTGCCGATGGTCGCCTGCGCCACGAGATTGTATTTCTCGCCATACATATAGACGTAAGGCTCCAGCCCGTCGCACCAGCCGTTGGCGAGGATGAAGACCTCGGCGTTGCGCTTGTTGCCCTTGTCCCACTTGGCATAAAAGACGCGCTGTCCCTTGGTCTTGCCAACGCCATACAAGGTTCCGACCGGCACGTCGCCGCCAAACTGGATTTCGCCCTGGACGGCCGTGTGCTTCTGCTTGCCCTGTTTCTGCTGGGTGAGCTTGCCCACGGCAAACTTCGCGCCGAAGGCGAGCGCGCCGCCGATAAGGCTGGTGGCAAGCGCAGAGCCGCCGAACAGCGCGCCGGCGATCGCCGTGGCGATACCTGTAAAGATTGCCATGATGGATTATCCGAGATGAAAAGCGGCGATGACGTCAGCGAGGCCGTGATCGCTGCGGCCGCGTTCGGTCTTGGTCACGAAACGGGCGCCGAGGCAGACGCCTACGTGCTCGGCGCCATCGGCGAGACGCAGGATGACGAGATCGCCGAGGCGCGCTTCCGCCCCGCCCTTCGGCTGCTGGCCGAGCTCGGCCGCGAAAAAGCTCACCAGCGACGTGTGCCCCCGCCGGCGCAGCGCCCGCTGCGCACCGGCAAGCGTCCGATAGGCGCCCCGGTACCGCTCAGCCGTGGCCGAGCCGGTCAGCGCGTCGATGAAGGCGCAACCGAGCATGAAGCAATCGGCCGATCCATAGGCATAGGGTTTCGCAAGCTCACGCGCGAGCGTCGCTTCGACGATGCGGAAGCGGTTCATGGAATGTCTCTGAGGTAGCGGTATGGAGGGCGGAGGCGGACCCGCTTTGTCCCCTAAGCGTTCCGTAGCCGTTCTATACTCTATGATTTAGACTAGGTTCAAATTCATGGAAGGATTCGGGTTTTGAATTCTGTAGGTGGCGCTCATTCTGAGTAGCATTGGTGCTAATATTTCCATCTTCTTGCTGCATTTCCAGGATGTTGACTACATCCCGCTGCAGGAGCTCCATCTCCTCCAGGATTGACGTCACGTCGCAAAGTGTCGGAGCGCGCGGAATTCTGCTGACAAGGCCTATGTAGATCTCTTCGATAGCTTCCCAGTCGCCCGATGCCCCTTCTATGAATAAGGAGATAATGCGCCGAGCGCATTCAGCGCCATGGTAAGGAACTCTGGATCGCGTGCACGCGCGGCGCAGCTATCAATTATCCATTGGCAGGCCTAATGGCCTCTCCACGGTCTCCGCGAATCGATCACTCTCCTAGCAAAGGACAACGAAATGGTCTGCGAATACTTCCATTCCCTGAAGGCGTTGAAGCTGCCAGCCTCGCAACGGCAGGACGACACCAGTCCCTCAACACCAGCGGCTTGCGCATTGGGCAAGTCGGACACGAAGGGGATCCGAGGCGAAGAAGCTCAGGCTCAGGACGGAGGCGTTGTACGAAAGACCCGGTCAGCTATGAAGCGCGTCTCCATCAGATCCGTAGCGATCTCCTGTTTTCTGTTCGCTGCCCCATCATTCGCCGCCGCAGACAAGGCTCTGTTTTCCTCCGACGATGGCAACGTCGTCGTTTTCGGCGATATCGGCCTCGCCAACATCAAGGCTCAGGAATTTGTCTATCACGGCGACCACAAGAACAGCCAACTGAACTGGGAAAGCAAGGGGATCACCCTTTTCACGGTTGGTGTCGACGGACAGATCGACAATGACTGGAGCTTGAAGGGCAGCGTCAAAGTCGGCACTGGCGGCAACGGTCACCTGGTTGACTACGACTGGAAGATCATCGAGCGCGAAGACTGGAGCCACCGCTCAATCCATCCCCTTACAGAACTCGATCACTATGTCACCGCAGCGATCGAGTTGGATCGGATCATCTACGGCAACGAGACCAGCAGTATCGCGGTCGGCGCCGGTATGCGCTATACCGACGTCAAATGGACCGCGTATGGCGGGTCCGGCATCTATACGAAGAAAACGTTCCGCGATACACGCGTCGAATGGCCAGACTGGGAAAGAGGCATCAGCTACCGGCAAAAGATTCCGGTGGGCTTCCTCAGCCTGAGCGGCGAACACGTCCTCGGCGATCTTACCATCAGCGGTGGCATTCAGAGTGGCTTGAGCTTCGGCATCAAGAGCATTGACGACCATTGGCTACGCAACCTGCGTTTTTCGGATGACATGTCTCCGGCACCGACAATCGGCGCCAATGTCGCCGTCAGCTATGCGCTGACGCCCGGTGCTTCGCTTTATCTGTCCGGTTCGTTCGAGCGGGTGTTTCACAGCCGCGGGGACATGAAAGTTCACAACATTGGATTCTACAAGGATTATGCCGGGGCCACGTTCCAGACAATGTCAGTCTCCTTCGGGCTAAGGGGCACGTTTTGACGTGCCCGCGTTGCCGCTATCTTTATCAGAAGACCATCGCCGCGCTCTTGCCAGTCTGACAATCCCGGACATAACAGCTCTGGAAAATACGGTCGGGCCGATCGAAACCGTTCGTTTGGCGTAAGCGTGGCGGACACTATGCTGGTGTGCATAGTGTCCGCCACGATTAAGTGGACACTGATCTCGGAGAAGCGCGCCGAAGCGCAATCGACCTCTCCGGCCTGCGGAGGCAGCTTATCTAGATCGAGATCAGCGCGAGACCTGGCCCCATTCCTCGGGGATCGTCGCATTCGTCGCCACGTGCTCGAGGCCCGTGTCGGTCGGATTGTTGTCGAACTGCTGTTCGGCCTGCGAGCGCTTGACGCCGGTCGAGCCCCGCGCCGAGCGTCCGGGCGGCTGCAGGTCGATCATCATCGTCAGCGTCCGCTCGGACCCGGAGACCGCGCCTTCGTTGTAGCGCACCTGGTCGATCTCGTAGATGGTCGAGACCAGCACCCCGACGACGTTGCTCGTGTTCGGCTCGCCGGCAAGCGCGGTGATGATGACCGGCGCGTTCTGGTAGTTGAACTCCTCGATCCTCGCGACCGCGTCTTCGGGATCGGTCACCGGAATGGTGGAGAAGACGACGGTCCGCGTGGTAACGGCCACGCCGACGGCGCTCACCAGGTCACCGGGCTGCAGATACCGGTTCGGCAGGTACAGCAAGCCATTGTAAGTGAACTTGCGGCCGCCGCGGTGATAGCCGACCGTTTTGCCGGGCAGATCGAAGCGGATCAGGTCCAGCAAGGCGAATTCGCCGCTCTCGATCAGGTCCTCGACCTCGGAAGATAGCACGCTCATGAGAGGAACAGCTCCGTTGCGGTAAACTGGACATTATAGTTCGGCCAGGTCTTCGGCAGGCTGAAGCTCCCCGCATCCATCTCCATGATGCAGGATGGCTTCTCGAAATGGACGGTGCATGGCAGGGTGAACACCTGCAGGTCGAGACCGAAGCGGATCTTCAGGGTCACGTCGCCCGCTGCGCTTGCTGTCGCGGCAAGAGTGATCCGGTGCAGCGATCGCACGAAGGTCGATTTCCGCACCTCGACATAGTCACCAGGGCCGAGCTTAAAGCCGGCCGGCAGGCCCGAGACGACGATGGTGTTGCCGTCAGTTATCGACTGCAACGCCGCGTCGCCAGAAAATACACCGCCACCCGCCTTCACGCCGGAAAGCGGGTTGCTGCCCTGATAGGCGATCGGCCGCGGCCGGTGCGCATCGTAGCCTGCGATTACACCGCCGTCATTCGCGTCCATGTTGAAGGCGTCGAACAGCGCCGCCTCGGCCGTGGTCAGCTTCGATGCGGAATAGGACGCGGCCCAGTATGGCGTCCCGGAATAGGCCGTCTCGGTGCGGCGGCCCTCCATGCGGTTGGTATCGCGGATGCGCACCGGATCGAACGCGACCTGGCCGTAAACCACGCTCGGAAGCGAAATGAGAAACGCCATCAGAAATCTTCCCCGCCATTCTGGCGATAGTTGGCCCGGGCTTCCTCGTTGCTGCGCACGATGCGCACGGACTGGTCGCCCGCCTGCTCGAGGATGCTGGCGACCAGTTCCTTGCTCAGCCTGAGCTCAACGACGGTGCGCCCGCCTTCCCCGCCTCCCTCACCGGCCGCGCCCGGGACTTTGCTCGGCGCGATGATCCGGCCGTGGCTGGTCGGAGCAAAGAACTCGTCCTCATATTCGTTCACCCGGTAGATGCGCCCGGGAGAAACATCACCGCCGCTGGCGCGCGCACCGCCATAGCCGAGGAAATCGCCGAGAGTCGTGGTCGGCACGAAGTTGGAGGAGGAACCTCCTCCGCCGCCGAAGATCTCGCTGAAGAGTGAACCGAACAGCCCCTTCCCGTTCGTCTGGACATTAATGATCTCGGACAGCAACGCCGCGATCGCCTCCTTCGCGTCGAAGCTGCCATCGACGATGCGCATCAGTTGCTCGTCGAGGACCTGTCCCATTCGCTCGGCCGCCTCCTGACTGCGCTCATACTGCTCGGCCAGCGCTTCCTCGGCCGCGAGCTGGCGGTATTTTTCGTCGATGAGCGCCGAAATCTCCTGACCCTCTTTCGAGGTCGCCTCGACGCCCGCTTCGCGGAGCGCAATTGTTCGCTCTCGCTCGATGTCGGTTAGGCCGATGATCGCCAGCTCCTCGCGCAGCGATGCGATCACGTCGTCAATCGCCTTCTTTTCCTTTTCTGCCTCAGAGATTTTCTTGGAGCGCCCGCCGCCTTTTTCTTCCGTGGGGATCGGCGTCCAGGTCCTCTCGGCCGGGCGGTTCATCGGCTTGAGGCGATCGCTCAGGATGTTAACGATCTTCGCCTCTTCTTCGGCGAGTTTCCGGCTCTCTTCCTTCAGGGCTTCTATCTGCCCGGTGTAGCCGGCAAGGTTGGCGTTCTTACTGTTTTCAAAACCAAGCTTCCTGGCGACATCGGAGAGCTTCTCGTCCTGTCGAGCCTGCGCCTCCTTCTTCTTGAGGATTTCATTCTCGATCTCGAGCCGACGCTCGCCGATTTCGGCTTGCCTGCCCTGAAGCGTGCTGTTCATCTGGTTCTGGAAATCGCGAAAACCGTCGATAAATTCCGCCAGACTGTCGGCGGCAGAGACGATGGCGGATTTCAGCTTCGTACCGACCGTCGTCGCAAGCATGTTGAACTTGCGGTCGACGTCTGCAGCCTTCTGGATCATCTGCTCGTCAAGAACGATGCCCAGGTCGTTCGCGGCCCTGATGGTGTCGCGGATGCCCGCTTCACCCGCCTCGATCAGCTGCACGAACTGTTCGCCGCCCGCGCCGCCGAAGATCTCGTCCATGATGCGGATCTGTGCCGCCTTGTCGAGCTCGCCCAGGCGACCGATGATCTCGGTGAAGAGATCAGCCGGATCTTCGAGCTTCTGCTTCAGGTCCTCGGCCGAGTAGCCGAGGCGCTGGAAGGCCTCTGCTGCCGAGCCGCCGCCGGTGACGATGAATTCGTCGGCCCGAAGGTTCAATTCCTTGATGCCGTCGGTCAGCGCGTCGACGCCGACACGGTTCTGCTCGGCGACATATTTGAGCTCCTGGAAGCTCTTGACGTCGAGGCCGGCCCGACGCGCCTCGTCGCCGATCGAGGCAATCGCGCTCGCTGCGTCGCGCAATGCGGTGACGCTGGCGGCGGAGACAAGCCCGGTCACGAGACCGGCCCCGCCGGCCACGAGACCGGCGCCGCCGGCCACCAGGTTCTTGATCCGGCCGAAGGATGCAACGACGTCAGTTGCCGTCGACTTCGAGAGTGCCCGCACCCGGGCAAGCGCGGACTCGAAGCCCTTCGGGTCGCCGGAAATTGTGACGGGAATATCGGGACGGCTCATAGGTGCCTCGTTGCGGAAAACAGAAAAAGAGCTACGCTCCGCCACGAAAGGGAGGGGCGCATGCTCAGGTTTTTCTTAGCGATTACTCTTGGCGCGGTTGCCGGAGAGGCTTCGGCGGGATGCAATAAAGAGCTTTTCAACGTAGAAGGCTGGTCGGCAAAGTCGATGGCCGAGCGCAGAGTTGAGGGTCAGCATGGACCTTAGGTCTACGGCCCCCGAAGCCTATTGGGATTATCGAGGCGCTCGAAGCCAGGACAAGGACATGCTCACCAGCCCCGGCAAGCTCTACCGGGGCGGGGAGGTCATCGACGTGTCGCCGGGTGAGGCTCGCTACAACTGGGTGATTCAGACGCTCACCGGGGATGTGACCGATGGTTACCCGGGGCTCAAGGGCATGGGTCCCGTCAAGGCGGCGAAGGTTCTCGACAAGGTCGGACCTGACGAGGACCCGTGGCCCGCATGGTCGCAGCCTACGAGAAAGCGGGGATGACCGAGGAAGACCGCGCTGCTCCAAGCCCGCCTCGCTCGCAGCCTTCGTCGAGGTCGTCTGCGGTGAAGCGCTCGGGATCGGTCGGGCGTCCGACCAGATCGGGATCGCGCGGTCCAGCTCCCTGACGAGCATCGGTGCGAGCCGTGCGCCGTACTTGGCCTGACGCTTGGGGTCGGGATACGGCCGTCCAGATGCGGACCTGATATCTTGTGCGAACGGGAAAGACTCACCATCTATGTTGCTGTTTGTAACTCATTGAAAGGAGGACGCCCGATGGCTGCATTTGCCCCTTTGAAGGTGCTCGGCAAAAACGAGTACGTTCTAATTAATCCCTCTCAGGTTGTTGCTATCGAGCTTGCCGGTGATGGCAAAACCTCGAGGGTTTGTGTCGGCGTCACGGCGAAAGGCGTCCAGAACTTCTACGACATCGAACACCCTCCGAAAGAAGTCTGGATCAAGTTAAACAGCTAATTACGCCTCCTCTCGATTTAGCAGAAGATGATCTTATTCAGGTCATAATGCTTGGACGTGCCATCTTTCTCGCCCAGCCGGTAGCACGCCTTGAAGATGTTGCCGACACCAAACTCCATCCGCTTGTGCTCGATAAGCTGAGGAAACAGGACGTCGAAACGCACCTCTGCGTTTTCGCTGTCCTATACGAGGATGGGACGAAGGAGATATTTTGATCGCCACGTCTCACGCTGACAGGCCATCAGAACAAGTACCCTCAAAGCATGCGTCGGAGGTCGAGATCGAAGTATTTCAAGCAAGTGCTTGATTGATCGGAGAAGGACCCCACACTACATCGAGCCGCACCAAAACGGAAGGATCTGTCATGAAGTGTCCCGTCGATGATATCGAACTTACGATGTCCGAGCGTCAAGGCATCGAAATCGACTATTGCCCGAAATGCCGCGGCGTTTGGTTGGACCGGGGTGAACTCGACAAGATCATCGAGCGCTCTTCGGCTGAAGAATCGCAGCCAAGATTTGTCGAGCGAATGCAACGTGATCAACATCGCGAAGAGCCAAAGTACAGAGATGATGACCGCAAATATGGCTCTCAACGCCCCCAAAAGAAGAAATCGCTGCTGGGCGAAATTTTCGATTTCTAAGCCAGCACGTGTCGTCTAGGGGTGGGTCGATCTCATCAGATCGGGCTACCCACCCCCGATCGCCTTCGCGTCCGGATTGCTTTTCAGCGAAGGCCGGACACCATGCTCTGCGGCCGCGCGCCGGACCTCTTCGCGCGAAATGAACGGTCCGCCACGGACGTTTCCGGAAAGCCCCTCCACGGTCATCTCGAATTCCGCCGCCGTCGCCTTCCAGAACATTTCCGGCGACCAGCCGAGCATCTTCGGGTTGGTGGCGATCCGGTAGAGCGACTTGAGATGATCCTTGATCA
>Ga0209282_1002940_pt1 | contig 10027 bp, 2 predicted proteins | sample Mtrugardesep15_FD_187529 | JGI IMG/M metagenome (GOLD analysis project Ga0209282, IMG submission 187529) | Root nodule microbial communities of legume samples collected from California, USA - M. trunc garden sep15 (SPAdes) (version 2) | ecosystem: Host-associated > Plants > Roots > Nodule...
ATTTTAATTTTTCTCCTCTAGTTTGCTCGATCAAAGATAATTTTATTTGAAATATTATTAACATTAAAAGTGAATATTTCATTTTATTAGAATTCGAATCTTGTTTCACAATGATGATATTTCACAACTTTCTCTCATATTTTTTGCATCCTTCATCTTTCTTAGAACATATATCAGTGTGTTATATGCATATCATACATAACCGATAAAAGATTATTTAAGAAAAATAATTCTAATACTTTTAGGCTATGTATCTACGAGTATTTATATAAGAATATGATACATTGACCGCCTTATATGACAACCCTCCATTGTACATTCTAATGTGTCGTTTGTTTAGTGGATGAGAGAGAAATGAATTGATAAGAAGGAAGAAAAATATAAATAAAAAATGTCATTTGAAATTGTATATGAATGGTATGGAAAAAAAAAGTGTCAACCTATAATTTTTCTTTATATAATAAAGGGTTAAATATGTTTTTGGTCCCTATAAATATGTCAACTTTTCATTTCAGTCCCTCTAAAATTTTTCTTTTTCACTTTTGGTCTCTCCTTTAAAGTAAACTCATGTAGAATTCATATTTTTGAATAAAATTTTGCAGAAAAATTTATAATATTATAAGAATCTCTCCCAAAAAAAATAAGAATTTTTTAACATAACATGAATTAAATATGAATTTTTATATGTTTTGAGGTTAAAAATTCATAATTAATTTATGTTTTGTTAAACAATTCTAAAAAAATTTTAGGAGAGATTTTACAATATTCTACACATTTCTGCACAATTTCATTAAAAAATACAAAAATTAACTTAAAAATAAGGACCAAAAGTAGTGATTGGAAATTTTATACGGACTAAAAGTTGAAGGAAAATTTTAGAGGGACTAAAATAAAAAGTTGGTATATTTATAGGGACCAAAAACATATTTAACCCTATAATATATTAGTATTCTGATGTGATTATGTCCTAAATTTTAGTATCTCAATTTCATAGAGTATTGCCATATATTTGATGGTAAATGAACACTTCACTTTGGCAGGGTTAACGTATCTCAATGAATACTCTAGACCCCATACGGCCATGAAAATTGCTTTTCTGACATAGAAAACTTCCTATTGACACAAGTAAATGATGATTTTACCCCAGCGACAGTTAACAACCGTTAGCCTAAGCGTCGACAGTTAACTGCCGCTGGCTCCTCCAGCGGCTGTTAACTGCCGCTGGGCTCCTCCAGAGGCAGGCTTTGCTGCTTTTTATTATGATTTTACGCGTTTCGGTCGAAAAATCAAAATCGAAACTTATTCAAAATTCTACGAAACTTTACGGACACCTCTATAAAAATACATATAGATGATACGAAAAGTTTCGTAACACTTATTGTGAGGGTAATTCAAAATTATTCTTGTAAACTTCTAGTTTTTGATAGATTTGGAAGATACTCAAAATAAAAAATAATTTTGAAGTATTTTGTCAAAACTAAATTTAGAGAATTTTAAATACCATCTAAATATTAAGAATTTAAAATTCCTTCAATATTATATACAATGTGAATTTCAATTTGGTCCTTATGATTTAATAGGAAGCGGCATTGACTTCCACATTCACAAATGTGAGTCTATCAAAAGTAATTATGTAACTAGGTACTCCACTTTATATAGAGTATAGTCATCATTAAGAGTTTTTATTATCTCATCCTCTTATCGCTTCGAAATCGTGTCCTTTTTTTATATATTATAGTATGTTCACCTCATATCACTTCACAACTTGATTTTACCGATTGAATCTATTTCTAGAGATCTTCAACCATTTAGGTCAGGTTACCATCATGAGATTCATCTCTCCAAAGGCAATAGTCTCATCTTCACTGACGCGTTATCAGCTTTATCTTCAGTTACTCTATTCGAAAAAGGATCGATTAAATTTTCATTGGTGCGTACATGATCCACTCTTCTCGCTCCAAGAGATCTCTAACAGTGTTGTGCTTGCAACATATTTACTGTCTCTTATTGTTGTAATAACATTTATCGATTTTTGCAATAATTCTGATACTATCGCAATAGATCAACACAACTAGTATCAATTTTTCATGTAAAGGAATCTCTTCTACGAAACATCTTAACTAACTTGCTTCTGCACTAACTATTGTCAGTGCTGTAATATCAAACTCCGTCGTCATTCAAAATGTCTCAAATTTCATAGTAAATTGAGACCATATATATTGTTTATTTCTTACATTTCCAAGAAATTGTTTCTCAGTAATACTAAATATGTAGACACTAGTCTCTTTGATATCATATGATAAGGTATTCCATTCAACATCATTGTATCCTTCAAGAACAACAAGAAACTTTTAATCATTTAATCCAAGGTTCGTGGTTCATTTTAGGTATATTTCAATTTTCAAGACCCTGTCAATAACATGTCAATGCTCATTACTAAGTATACTAACAAACCTGCACAACAACCCCACGTCATAGGTAATGTTGAATCTTGTGCAATCAATGACATACTTGAGGATGCCAATGATGTTTGCATATTCTGATTGTCTTACACTTTCACCAATGTTCTTAAAGAGTTTTACACTTGAATTGTGCAAGCTGAGTTGTAGTCAAAGTTTCCTTAAGATCTTCTCAACATAGTGAGATTGATCCAGAAAAGTTCCAATTTCCGACCTAATACTCTTAATACCAAGAATACCATTAGCTTCCCCGAACTTTTTCATATGAAAGTTGTTACACAATAATGATTTCACAACATGAATGTTTGAACCAAATACCATTCATTTTGAACTCATTCGCTTTTTTAAGAAGCTAAACTAGTCAACCAAAATTGACATCGAAGAAAATAAAAAATAAAACATTGAAAGAAGCATACTCCAATATCTCAAGCCCACACCATCAGACAAACTCAAGTGCTTAAGAGATTGTCATTAAGTTGTCAAACTTTTTATTCCATTGTTTAAGAGAATATCAATTCTTATTTAACTCTTCATTGGCTTATTTTCCAAAGTTTTATTGATTAGTTTCCTTTATTTCAGGTAAAATATAATTAGTTTCCTAACATGTTTTTTAAAGGAAAATAAAACAACATTTTCATTATCTTGATTGATTTCTCAAATGGGACAATACACTCAAATAAATAATAAGTAAAATTACACAATTCGTTTCCTAACTTAATTTTAGGTAACGCTTTTGTCCTTTATTTTTTTTTTTCCCGATTTAGTCTTTATGCTATAAAATGTCAACATAGTTATCATTTTTTATGAAGAAAAAAAATTATAAAGTGTGGGACCAACTTAATTGTCCGACAACAAATGTCATTATGGTAACAAACTGGTCATGAATGTGAATGCATTGCTTGCTCTTATCACTTTCACAACCGTCACTCACAACACAACATAGTCAAACTTTTTACTTTATCGTGTTTAATTTGCCTTCTATTCTATTTTCAAATTTTCAAAATCGACTGCACAATGATACTTAGCAAAGTCCACTTGCAAATACTGATGTTGTTATAAATTCCTAATTCCATATCCTATCATATCATTGCTTTTACACTTTTTCTAATGGAGATAGTTCAGGATCTGCACCCACAATCAACTACAACTACTACAGGTTAGGAACATGATTCTCTCTAATTCATTTTATTTCATTCTAATGCATAACAATCACTATGCTCATCATGCAATTAATCTAATTAACTATAAGGAATTAGGATTCTATTCAGTTGGATTCTATTTTGTTTAGTGTAAGTCAAATTTGAATAGTTCTGATAAATCATGTCTCTTAAAGTTGGTATGTAATGTTGTAATCTTGATTGTAGTATTTAAAGGCTTAATTGTGATTTTGGTCCCCTATTTTTATCATTTTATGGATTTGGTTTCCCTGTTTGATAACGCGACGGTTTTGGTCCTTTATATTTTTTAGCTAAAAATTGGTGATGATATGATGATGAAAAAAGATCAATATTGATCAAATTGTAAGCAAATTTTTTTAAAAACTTCATTTTAAGCACATCATATCACTATATTTTAGACCGAATATATGTTGGATGAACCAAAACTGTCACATTTTAAAATAGAGGGGTCAATTTGTAAAATGATGAAAATAGTGGGACTAAAATTACAATTAAACCTATTTTTTAAAAAAAAAACACAACAATGGCTCAAATACATCAAAACTTGATTTAGGCCTTCCTAACTGTTGAAAATTACTTGCCATGTTAATCTTTCACTACCGATGATACAAAGAAACTACAGGCTCCGTGGTCAGAGATAGACAAAATTGACCGAACTTTGTGTGTTCATCGTTTGCGTCATTATTTAGTTTTTTTTTTCTTTTGATCCGTATTGGTGTTCACTATTCTAACAAATCATGTACTACATGTCATGCTTATAATCCCAATTTCTTGTTATGAATTTCTCAGAGGAAAAAAATGAACAACCTCAACATCAAAGATTAAGAGATTTGAAATGGTGGTTTCGTGTATCTCTCTATATAGTATTTCTTTTGGTAGGTCAATCTACAGCCAATCTTTTGGGAAGACTGTATTATGACAAAGGTGGTAATAGTAAATGGATGGCTACATTTGTTCAATCAGCTGGATTCCCTATACTACTTCCACTTTATTTTATCTTCACACCACATGCCAAATCTACCAACATAAATGTCAATATTGATTCCTCCAAAAAAACCAAACCAAAATTTTCCATCATTGTTTCTCTTTACATATTTTTTGGCTTACTTTTAGCAGGGGACAATTTGATGTATTCCAATGGACTTCTATATCTTTCTCTTTCCACCTATTCTTTACTATGTGCAACCCAATTAGCCTTCAATGCAGTATTTTCTTACTTCCTTAATTCCCAAAAGTTCACAGCATTCATATTCAATTCTGTAGTTCTGCTCACTATTTCGTCTGCCCTACTTGCCATCAATAACGATTCTGAGGACTCGACGAATCTTCCTAAAGATAAGCGAGTACTTGGATTCGTCTTCACCATTGGTGCATCTGTTACATTTTCTTTATATCTTTCCCTTGTGCAGCTTTCTTTTGACAAAGTTATAAAAAGTGAAACCTTTTCTGTTATCTTGGACATGCAGTTTTACCCTTCTTTCGTCGCTACTTGTGCTTGTGTTGTTGGGTTGTTTGCAAGTGGAGAATGGAAAAGTTTGAATAAGGAGATGAAGGAATATGAACTGGGAAAGGTGTCATATATAATGACTTTGTTTTGGATTGCTGTGACATGGCAAATATCTTCCATTGGTATGTTAGGGTTAGTTTTGGATGTATCTTCATTGTTCTCAAATGTAATAAATACGGTGGTACTACCTGTAGGTCCTATCCTTGCTGTTATTTTCTTCCGTGACAAAATCAATGGGGTGAAGTTTATAGCCTTGATGTTAGCAATATGGGGATTTCTTTCCTATATTTATCAACATTATCTAGATGACAAAAAAGCCAAGGCAAATAAAACTCATCTTCCTCATGTTTCAAGGGGTGAGGTAGAAATTTGCTGATGGAATAGACCAAATTTTAATAAAGTTAAAGTAGTTTTTTATTTGAATTATTTTTCCTTTCCCTTGGAAATACTATATATTATGACAAACACAATATACAAGTTATCTTTGTGAGCTTAGTTCGGTTGGTGGAGACAATGCATAATATATGCAAGGTCCGAGGTTCAAACCTTAGCCACAAAAAAAAAAAAATAATATACAAGCCGTTGCAATTTTTTTTTTCCTTTCTCTTAACAATATACAAGCCTTTGCAAAAATTTTTCCTTCACCAGTTGCAGCCCTAGTAAAACTAATAAGTCACACCATTGACCATTCTCCATCCGCACATTGAATTAATATAAAACAAATATCATCTTTCGGTTGTTTTGTTTTAACTGATTTTCTTAGTTTTTAATTAGTTTTAGTCTCTTTAAAGTAGAAATCATCATCATTTAATAGCTAGAGAAAAGAATTTGATTTCTGATGATTTTTCCCTGACCAGAAAATCCTTGGAGCATTTGGTCTATTTGTATGTTTTTACAGGTTTACATTAACTTTTAGAAGTGGTAAGATGTCTAACGAATTTTAGAAAGTCATTCATAAGAGGAATGATAAGGACACTATATTTTCAACACTCATTCTATTATTAGATGAAATCAATGTATGATCCACCACTTTAAGTGAAACCCATTTTTAAAATATGAGACCCACCATGGTTTAAACCAATAAAAAAGTGAGTGTTTGAGAGAGTGTTGCTAATACTACTATATTTCATAAATATGCAAATTTGGAACAAGAAAGGTCAATACTGTCATTTTACACCTGGGTGCTACAAAAATTTGGAAAACCAGTGTTGTTGCACATCTTGCGCCTAGGCACCAAACAGCCGCGCCTAGGCACAACCAGTTGAGTTAAGAGCATGTTTGTTGCTGCCAGTTTACAACAGGGCGCAAAACAACTGCGCATGGTCGTCATAAATCATTAATAGTGCCATGTCATTTGCGCTTGGGCGCAAAACGGTTGCGCTTGGGTGCAATTCCCCGTTTCAACTTGCCTATTTAAGCTCAAACATCATATTTTTGAAAAGGTTCAGAGATTTTTACATAGAAATTGAAGAGAAATACTTTTAGAGGTTTTGAGAAGGTGTTGTTTGACCTAGGAGACTGGAGTTGAAGCTTCTCATCCTTTACCTTTATGTGTAATTTTTCAATCCTTTTTATTCTCTGTAATCAACTCATGAGTGGCTAATTTCTCTATTGTTAAGGATGCGATTATCTAGATTAAAACCTTTGTTATTTGATTTGATCATCTTTGATTATTGTAGATGTTTATTGAGTTATTTTTCTTATCTATGTGCTTAATGCTTTTACTGATTGATCTCCTTTAAACCGATCTATGGTTCATATTGTGAAATGAAAGTTGAATTTATGAACGCTTTAGATAAGAAGTTCTTGCCTTTGTGGTCTAGGAATATATGCAAATACTTGAAACCAATTGAGAATTCTTGTTCATTCATGCTTAATTTTCATCTTAAATTCACTATAGAATTGTGGGTTAGTTTAGAATTATCAATTTTGTCACTAAGAAATTAGAGCACGAGTAACTTAGAGAATTTGGTAGTAATTTGATAGAGAGACTCAATAATCATAGTCAAATCAGCCACTCAAGTTGAAAATCTAGTGAAACTCATCCCTAACAATTTTATTAGAGTGAATCATCAACTTCGTCCCTAAATTTTCACAGGTCAGCCAAATTTGTCCCTTAATTATGCGAAATATCAATTTAATCCATGAATTTGTTAAATGTCAATCAAGTTAGTCATTTTGTTCAAACGGAGCATTAACGGGGCTGATGTGGCCGTTAACCTCTCACATGTCAGACGTCATGTAGGCAGGGACTAATTTGGCTGATAATAACAAACATTTTGAAGGACTAAATTGATTGATTTGCAGAAAATGTTTTGGTTTTCTTCCCCAACGGCTCTTTTCTTCCCCAACGGCTCTTTCTTCCCCAATAGTATAAAACTGGAACCCTAATTACACAATCTGCAATCTACACTCTAAAATCACCAAAATTTCCTCCAATAATAAGTGGTCTAGTTCTTCCCCAATTCAAACAACTTCAAACCCTAATGTTTTCGTATTGAATCTGAAAGCCAAAATTCTCAAAATTTCTTAAAGCAAAACTATTGAAATTGAATTTGAAATGATGAGGGTGGGAATATGGGAAAAAACAGTTATGAAAGTCGAGCTTCATCTTCAAGCTCCAAGTTTAATGGTGTTGTGAGAGTGCTTGAATGTTGATGTCCTAGAATTTGTGCTGTTAGAAAATTCAATACTTCAAAAAACCAAGGAAGGTCATTCTATGCTTGCCCTCTGCCAAAGGTTTGCTTAACTATTAAACGTGTGTAAAGTTCTAATGAAAAGAGGTTGAAGATGATTGAGAAATGTAATCTTTCTATAATAATACTACCATCAAATTAGTCATTGAATTATTTCTCAATCTATCAAATAGATTCGTACGTTATATTAAAAAACCATCAAATAAGTCTCTGAATTGTTTAATCAGATATCAAATAGATCCTTGCGTTAAATTAAAAAATCATCAAACATATTGGTATGATAAACATGCACCTAGTGTCAACAAATCTTAACTGTGTGTGTACACAATAAATTCATTAAGATGAAGAGAATATGATTACAAAGAGCTAGGAGGATTAGAGATCCTCCTTATAAAATAAGAATCGAAAAGAGCACAAAGGCAACAAGAAATATCAATGAAGTAAAGCTTCCCAATCTCTTAACATTTATCGAAGATTAACCCTTGTAAAAATGACAATGGGCTTTACACCTAGTAGTGGCAAAACAGTTGATGTTGTCCAAAATGAGCTACAAGTGAGAAATTTCAAATTACAAATTACAAACAGTCCAAAACACAACACCATTGAGAATCGCCGGAGATGATGATGATTTTGGAGGGGTGAGAATGGAGAAAGTTTTAGCGGGAAGGAGAAGGGTCAAGGACGTTTTTGATGTTTCTGACTGAAATGTGAAGAAGGAGGTATGGGTGATGCAAGGGCAAAATGGGAAAAGTAGAAGGAAAAAAATAAACTGAAAAGTGAAAACTAAACTTTTTCCAATTCAATCAAATTAGTCCTTAAATACGTGGCTTCCTTCTTGCCACGTGTACAAGACAACACAACATACAAGGCGACAGATCAGCATGGCTAACGGATCACTTGGATGGAGAGACTTTTTTGATGGACGTCTGTCAAATTCAAGAACTAAGTTGATATTTCGCATAATTGAGGGATGAATTTGGCCGACCCTTAAAAATTCAGGGATAAATTTGATGGTTCACTCAATTTTATTATTAAAAAGTCCAAACCAATTTTATTTTGCTTACTTTTCATTATTGTTATCTATCAAAACAAAACCTTTTTTATTCAATTAAGTCATAAATATTATTCAAAAGTATAATGCGATCCTCAAGTTCAACACTTAATCTTACTGTTTTAATTTTACAATTTACACAATTTCATACACTTGCAAAAAACCAGCATCGGTAAGGAAGTCATTTTCAGCCTAAGGCCCTTAAAATGTCTGGCTGATACCATGATTGCAATATAAATTTATAGAGAAAAAGAGAGAAGGCACCTAACAAAAGGATGACATAGCTCCAATACACCCTCTCACCTTTTACACTGGTGCACGATTATAAATGGTAGGTGGCCACCCTATTGATAAACTAGATTTTTTTTTTCTTTCTATTGAGTTTATCACATTCTTATAAAATAGACTTTTAAGGATTTTTTTAATATAAAAAAAAAATTATTGAGAATAAATAGAGATAATATAAGTGGTACTAGATCCACAACCATAGATAAAGTACAAGTAATACTCTAGTCGTTAAAAAACTAGACTTATAAGATGTGAGATATGTTTCTTTATAAACTGATTTCAAGATTTATCTTCACTTAATTACATCTAATCGGTCCCATAAAAAAAAAATGAGATATTGATGTTTTTGTTACAAATATTTATAATTAAAAACTAGTAATATTTATGATATTAAAACTGTATCATTCTAGCTCATAAAATAATTATTCAACGATCAATAAACTTGCATTTTTTTATTTATAAAAAAGTATAGATCTCATCTTAGAACTGGGCTTAATATAAAACCTTTGATTTAAATATATGCCATGTGAAGTCTATTTCGTTGGCTAGCTTAAAAAATTGGTTCAATGTAAACGATATCGAATACATATATTTACAGTTTCCTAAGTTATTAATTATCTAACATTTATCCAAATAAGAAATGGACCATGTGATCCTAATGGACTACAAATTTATATGAGAATATTTTTTTTTGACTTAGTTGATCTAAATTGTTACGAAAACAATAAACATAGGATGGAAAAAAATGTATATTTAAGGGCATCACCTAGAGCTTCAATTCCACACAACACAAGCTTGAGAGCTAACAATGGCTTCCACCACCATAAAATTTGCGCTTTTCTTAGCCT
>Ga0209282_1002941_pt1 | contig 10026 bp, 12 predicted proteins | sample Mtrugardesep15_FD_187529 | JGI IMG/M metagenome (GOLD analysis project Ga0209282, IMG submission 187529) | Root nodule microbial communities of legume samples collected from California, USA - M. trunc garden sep15 (SPAdes) (version 2) | ecosystem: Host-associated > Plants > Roots > Nodule...
TAAGGGTTTGGCTTCTGATAGTTTCCCATATAATTGGCTTCCTCACTCACTCCTTCAGGTACACACTCACCATTTGCATGTCCTTCACCGTAGAAATCACATTTAATTGCAGCTACTTGTTGAGGTTTGTTGGCCATGGTGAATCCATGAAACTCTTTAGTCAGAGTCTCCAATTGCTTGTTCATGGCTGCTTGGTTAGCTAAGATTGCAGTGTGGTCACTCACCCCAAACGCGCCTTTTTTTTTTCTTTTCTGAGTCAGCATGGTATTCATTTTGGGCCATGGTTTCTATCAAGGCTTAGACTTCATGATCAGTTTTAGCTTTCAAACTACCACCAGCTGAGGCATCTAGAAACATCCTATTGTTGTGTGATAACCCCTCAGTATAGAGTGGAGATATTGTTTTTCAAAGAACTCATGGTTAGGGAATCTCTTAAGAAGCAAGTTGAATCACTCCCAAGCATCATAAAGTGACTCACTCTCCCCTTACCTAAAGTTGGATATCTCTTGTTTCTTTTCTCAATATTTGGACATAGGAAAATACTTTTCTAAGAATTACATCTCTAACTCCTCCCATGTGTGAATGGTTCCACTCGATAAAGATATCAACCAATCTTTGGCTCTACCAGTTAAGGTGAAGGCAAACAACCTAAGTTACTTTTGGTCATCTGTCACAGTGGCTGGAGGTACACAAAACTCACATGTTTTAGTAAAATGGCTCAAGTGTTCATGAGGGCTTCTACCTTCTTCCCCATAAAACTGTTTGTCCCTAAACCCATTTAGAACAGTGGTTTTGATATTAAAAGCAACGGGGTTAGCAGGTTGAAAAGTATGAGTTAGGCGACCAAGATTATTGGCTAAACCATAGTCTCCATATTTTGGCCTTTGTGGTTGATCTCCCATAATGCTAGATTTAGGAGAAGAGACTGATTCAGGTTTCGATGGTGCTGAACTTGTATGCCTTGTTAGGGGACTAGGTGGAACTGACTTTGACAATCAGTCTGCTTTCCGATTTGCTCTTACAGTCCTCTCAATCTCAAGATCGTAGTCTAGATCAACGAAACATGAACGTCCTCTACCTCTCATAAATAGAAAAATACCTTAGTAGCACTGCACGATGCAAAAAAAATAGTGAACTCTGAAACAATTTAAAAGTTTTTTGACAGAAAATAAATTGCAGAAATCCTAAAATAATAACGAAATTGCCTTGTTGAAATAATCAACAGTCCCCGGCAGTGGCGCCAAAAACTTGATGGACAATTTAGGCAAGTGCACTCAACAATATCAAAGTAATAAAATATTACCGTTCCCATAAGGACTGTGTAAACTTCAATAATTAAACGGCGTTATTATTTAGGATGTGTAAAAGTTATTTTAGTTTTACCCTAGGCAGTTAATTGGTTTGATTGCATAAAAGTAACAACATAAAATAAAGCTTGATCTTAAAGAATAAGAGAGAGATGAGATCAGGTCTTTCGAATCATCAATGTTCCCCTAATTGGTATACTGCACCTATTCTTATGAAGGATTCTCTAGTTACATGATAGTTAACAAATTAGTCCTAATCAATCCCTTGACTTGGGACCCTCTTTTCAAACTACAACCCATAATCCCTTAGGTGGTTGATGACATGTTGTCATTACGCATTTTTTAGGACTTATTTTGATAGAGTTCTGAGGCAATATGAGGTAACCGGGGATGTGAAAAGAAAAAATTCTAGAAGTGCTAGAAATAGGCAATCGTGTCGCGATTTTATGTGGCGCGGCACAATTTTGCATAATCGTGGCACGATTTTATGAGGCGTGGCACAATTTTGGGTGCAGAAAATATTTCCTATTGTTGGGTATTTGTGTTTGCTGCATTATTGCTAAAACAAATATCCTTGTTCTGTAAGTTGGAATCAAACTTCCAACATGTGTTTAGGCATCTCTGTAAGATGTTGGTCACAATGTTCCAACATCCTGACACGGTTCAGTGTGCCTGGGTTCATGCCTACTTGTACGCGCGCGCTTTATTGTTTAAGGAAACAATATTTTCTTACCTTGTGGACCAAGTTATGCGCATATATTTACAAGATCAGCTCTAGAATATTCCTGAAGTTGATATTATATTTTTAGTAAATATTTGTTATAGATTTGGTTGGTCCGAAAGATGTTTCGACTTTTTAGGATTTCTAGATTTGTTACTAATTTTGTTTTGCAGATTAGCTGAACCGATCTGCTTTGTTTTGAAGCCTAACTAAGTATTTAGCCAAGCTGCTTCAGTATAAATACAAGACTCCAAGGCCTAATTGCTCATTCAAGCCGTCATACTAAAATGTTTAGATTTTTAGGGTTTGAGTCTTTTGTGTTCTACTCTTGTATCGATTGATGGAAGTTTAGTTCTGAATATTCATGAGCCTTTCTTGTATCGTTTGTGATACATGTTAAGGACCTAGATCGAGTGGTATACTCATATTTGTACTACACCGAAGTTGTGAAACAAGGTGCTAGTTGTTTGTGTTTGAAGGTCACTTCGTTATTGAGTTTGTGTCAAGGTCTGATAAGGTTTTAGGGGCTATAACTGACCATTAGGATAGTGAGATGGGATCTCAGATCTAGGAGTTCCTAGGTTGAAGTCTATACGGGTAGGTCCTAGGTATTTAGTGTAAACGAGGAGTTTGCTGAGAGCTACAAAATAAGGACTACACTAGTGGATTTCCTTCCTGGCTTGATAGCCTCCAGAGTAGGCGTGTTTGTCACCGAACTGGGTCAACAAACTCACTGTGTTCTTTACTTTCCTGTCATTTATTTTCTTGTTTTTATTTCTGTTTATCGTACGATGTTTAAACATTAACCGGAACATCGCAAAGGCTTAAAACATCGCACATAACATATTAAACAAGTTACGCTAAAATTTAAATTGGCATCAAAGCAGGCACCCTGCTTGTTTTAGGGTGAGCTCCAGGGAGTTTCTTTCTAGCGCGATGGACAAGGAAGGTGGTTTTGTAAACAGACCTCCTCTGTTGGATGGTTCAAACTATGATTATTGGAAATCACGCATGAGTGCTTTCCTCAAATCCATTGACAACAAAACCCGGAAGGCAGTTTTGAGAGGTTGGGAACATCCTGTGGCACTTCATGAAGATGGTAACAGGACAAATGTATTGAAACCAGAAGAAGAATGGACTGATGCTGAAGATAAATTGGCTCTTGGAAATTCCAGGCTTTGAATGCTCTATTTAATGGTGTAGACAAAAATAGGTTCAGACTGATCAAGCAGTGCACTGTGGCTAAGGATGCTTGGAAGATTCTCAAAACTGCACATGAAGGCACTACCAAGGTAAAAAGTGCTAAAATTCAACTTCTCACTACTACATTTGAGAATCTGAAAATGCTGGAAGATGAGAGCATTCAAGACTATCACTTGAATATTCTTGATATTTCAAATTCCTTTGAATCTCTTGGAGAGAAAATTTCTGATGAAAAGATTGTTAGAAAAATTCTCAGATCCCTACCTAAGAGGTTTGACATGAAAGTTACTGCCATAGAGGAAGCTCAAGAAGTATCTAGCTTGAAGGTTAATGAATTAATAGGGTCTTTGCAAAATTTTGAAATAACTGTCAACATCAAGACTGATAAGAAAGGCAAGAACATTGCCTTTACATCTAGTAGGGATTCTGATGTAACACAAGGAAATCATGAAGATGATGAAGACATGTCAGAGTCACTAACAGTTCTTGGGAGACAGTTCAAGAAATTTTACAAACGGTTTAAAAGAAGGTCCAGACCAAATGGTCAGTACATCAGACCCAACATTGATAATCAACCAGATAAAGAGAAGATGGCAAGATCCGATGAAAAGAACTCTCAATACAAAGGTGTTCAATGTCATGAATGTGAAGGTTATGGTCACATTAGAACAAAATGTGCCACTTTTCTTAAAAAGCAAAAGAAAAGTTTAATAGCTTCCTGGTCTGATGATGATGTATCTGAAGAAGATGGGGAAAAAGATTCTACCAAACAAATTGCTGCATTAACTAGTAGAGTTTTATCTAATGCTGAAACATGTGATGAGGATTTGACTTATGGTGAGCTATCTGACACCTGCAAACAACTTGAGGAGCAGATAAATATCACCAACAAATTGAAGGATGAAAGAGTCAGACATCAAGCAAAAATTCCTAAACTCAACAACAAGGTAACTCTGCTGAATTCTCAATTTAGTCATGTTATTAAGCAAGTAAAAAGGGAGTCCACTGATAACTCAAGCCTAAGTAAACACTTGCTGACTCATCCTGAGAAAGAAGATGTTCTGACAAGAGATGTTAAAAATGAGGAAAATTATTGCTTATGGGCATTACAAAGAAAAAGGCAGCCTGTTAATCTAATGTCAAGTACAATGTTGGAACATCATGAGATGTTTGAAGAACTTGTTCCACCACAGTGTGATAGTATTCATGATATGAGAAGTGTCTCTAAAAGCAGTTTTAGCAAGAAAATTAATGTTGCCTCTAGGACCTATGAGAAACAATTAGGTGATTCCTTTGTCAGAGTCAAGAAGACCAAGCAACTTGGAAAATTAGAGGGTAGATCAGGAATCTTGTTGAAAAAGAAGTTGGAGCGGTTAAGTTACATGGAGCGCGTGTGTTTTTAGTGTCAAGTGCACACTAATTTAGAACTTATGTACAAATATTGCCCAAGACCACCAACAACCTTCAATAACTTATACTCCATCATTGGTTCCTGTTTCACGTCACCCAAGTTCAAAAACATACCTATCCTTCCCACTCTCTCATCTCAACCGTTCGCATTCTGCAGCCCCATTGATCATCAACAACATTTCCTACACACCATGTCAAGCAAATCCAGAACTCCCACAATCAAACAAACCATGAACTCTGAAAGTCAAGAAACCAGCGCTTCAGTCCCTAAGATAGTCAAACCAATCACTACCGTTCCTCCCATAAAATTTAAACGAAAGACACTCACCAAATCTAGTTCAAAGAAGAAGTAGCTTGCCAAATCAAAGATTGGAACAACTGAATCTACCTTGAGTATGGATGATGTGTACGAAAATGAAAACCCCATTGTCTCTGCTGCGGTCAAACCCAATGATGGGACTTCTGAGATGGATTCCAAAAATATTGATGCTGAAGCTAGTGTTGATGCTGCCTCTTCTAAGGTTGAAAAAGGTAAACCTAAAGAAACTCAAACGTTGCCTTGGATAATCCTGAAGACATGAGTGTGAATGATCCTATTCCTGATAAGGAGAATGTGGTTGATCACTTGTCTTAACCTTCACCTGAGAAGAGCAGTGATCAAAAGGATGTTGAACCTGATGTTGAAACATCCTTGGACCAACAGGATGAACAAAGCAAAGAAGCTGAAACTTTCGACGAAGAAGAATTAGATCGTAAGACCAGTTCTGACAAGGAAGATACGTCTAAGGATGAAGCTATGGATTCTTCTTCTGAAGAAGATGAACAGGTTGGTAACGAACATTCTGAAGAGGAATCTGACTCTAAGGAAGATGTGCCTGCTGGAAAGAATGATGGTGATGGAATCTTTAAGGAAGACGAGCCAAGTCATGAGATTGACTCAAACAAAGAAGTATTTTCTGAACATTCTTCTGAGATTGAGAAACATACTAGTGGTGAGGCTGACCCCGAAGAATATGTGCATGGTAATGAAGGTGACAAAGATATGGTGAATGTGGATGATCTTGTCTCTAATGACAATTCACTTGCTTAGAGAGAAGTTGAGAGTGTGGCCAAGAGATTGAGGAGCAACAAAGGAAAAGTTGTCTCCTCTACAAGCAAGTTCTCTGAGAGGACTGCTGCTGCTGTGACTAAGAATCCCAAAAGTGGGACAAAATCTGATGTTGTTGGTCCCAAGAAAGGATGGAGCAAAGTGATGGTAAAAACTACTGCTGGGAGTTCAAGGAAGAGGAAGGTTATCTCTTCAAGTGAGTCTGAGTAAAATGTTGAGAAGGATGTTCTAAACATCTCTCCCTCTAATGAAAAGAAAACAGCCGGGAAGAAGACTGTGCAGACAGTGGCAAGTGTGCCTATTGACAAAGGGTTCTTTCATCTGCCTCAAAATGCACTAAGATGGAAATTTATCTATCATAGGACGCTGGCATTAGAAAGAGAATTGGGCAAGGAAGTGCTCGAATTGGAGGTTGTAATGGAATATATTAAGGAAGCATGTCTCATAAAGACATTGTGCAATCTAGGCGAATGTTATGAACAATTGATAAAGGAATTTCTGGTGAACATTCTTGATGACTGTGACAGTCCCATTAGTAGTGAGCATCAAAAGGTGTTTGTACGAGGAGAATGGGTCAACTTCTCTCCAACCGTCATCAACAAATTTCTTGGGGTGGAAGAGATCAACATTCCCAAGCTGGAGGTAACTGATGATCAAATGTGTAACGAGATCACTGCAAATCAGGTCAAGGTGTGGCCCAAGAAGAAAATGATTTCTTTTGGAAAACTTTTTGTGAAGTATGCTATTTTAAACAGAATTGTTGTTATTAACTGGGTTCCTACCACTCATTCCTCTGATGTTGCCAGTGGGTTGGGTAAGTTTATATATGTTGTAGGTTCTAAATCTAAAATGGATTTTGGTACCTATATTTTTGAACAAACCTTGAAGCATGCCAAAACTGATGCTATTAGATTTTCTATAGCTTTTCCAATTTTACTGTGTAGCATTATTCTAGATCAACACCCCAACATCAAAAGCGCAAGTGATGTTCTAGAAAAGAGAGAACCCCCTCTTACTTTGCACTCCAAACTGTTTAGTGCAAATCATGTTCCAGACATTGTTGGAACATCTGGAAGTGTACCAGCTGCAGGAACAATGACAAAGGAGGCCATCATAACTGCTCCCAAGGATACTTGTGTGCTGCTTGATGAAAAGAAAGATCAATTTGAGCTCATGATTCACTCTCTTGAAAAAGAGAAAGATGCAGTTGAGGATGAACCAGATGATGTGGAGAATGAGGATGCAGAAGGTACAAGCAATGAAGATGCAAGTGGTAAGGAAGACTCTGGGAGCAGCTCTAAGGAGGCTGAATGATTATTTTTAGGGTTAATATGTCTTTACCCCCTGTAATATATGTCATTTCTGGTTTTCCCCACTGTAATTTTTTTTATTTACCCCCTACAAAACAAAAACCAATTTTTTTTTTCAAGAAATCTTCATTTTTGTTTGGTTTATTAGGGGGTAAATCAAAACAAATTTTTTTTTTACAAGGGGGTAAATAAAATAAAAAAATTATAGGGGGCAAAACCAGAAATGACCTATATTACAGGGGGTAAAGACCTATTAACCCTTATTTTTATTATTCTCTATTTTGTGGGCTATGCCCTGAACTTTTGTACAACTAAGTGTGTATTGGATAATTTTGTGCACCTAGTGTGCCTATTTCTTGGTCTGTAATACCTAAGTACTCAACACTTTATTTTCTTTTGGGTATTCTACTACGATCTATTGATATCTTCTGCTTCTCTTGTGAAGTTATGCATGAAGTTTTTGCTGTTTGGCATATTTTGTGGCTAAAAAGGGGAAGAAAAAGATCTATCTATCGCCATATATGCTTGTGTATTTTGCATTTATTTTGCAGAATTTTATGCATATGCCTGTATTATTCTGCTATTGCATTTTTTTGAACCTATTTCAGGTTTGTGTAGATGTTGTCTTCTATGTTACAACTTCTTGATGGTCTTAATGATGATCTGAGATTCTGTTCTCAGTATTTTTATACTGTACATGTTCTTGGAACATGTCTGATGCAGCTGTAGATGTTGGCACTGATGCTGTAACATCTCTATATTATTCTGTTCTGAGAATTTATTTTTCTCAGTATTTCTTGTACTTGTTCCCGGATTACTGGTGTTCTCTAATAATATTGGAACTTGTCTGCTGCTGCTACATGCACTTGTATGTTGTTGCTGATGCTGCAACATCTTATTTGGTCTGAGAGTTCTCAAAATCTCAGTATTTTTTCTTGTACATGTTCACTGCTAATATCATATATCATGCTTAGGAACATGTCTATGTGTGACCTTGATAGGTCTGCCCTGAAGGTTTTCCTTTTTATGCATCTGGAGTTTATATATTATTACCTTATATATGCATGTATTCAGGGGGAGTAATGGAATACTCCTGTAAGTAGTCACTCATAGGTTCTTATATTCAGGGGGAGTGATACTTCTATGTGTGCTTGTGTTAGTGCAAGCTGGTTGACAGGATGTTAAGTCAGATGTCTAGACATCCATGTCTGTCACCTGTAAGCATGATAATTTATTTTTTCCAGGCTTCTATAGTTTGTTTGTTACAGTACTCTGTTGACATCTATGTCTGTCACTTGTAAGTATGGGAATTTATTTTTCCCTAACTTCTTTGGTTGGCAGGTGACGGTACTCTGTAGGCTGGGAACTTATTGTTCCTTGCCTCTATGTGTGGCAGGTACTCCTGTCTAATGTGCGAAAGGATGTTGAAACATCCTATTTATGGGAATTCAGTTTTTCCCTTCTGTGGCACTGGAATTTATTTTTCCTCTGCTCTTATGTGGTGAAGGATGTTGTGATAACCAATGTATGGGGAACTTATGTTTTCTTTCTATAGCTTAGGAATTTATTTTTCCTTTGCTCTTATGAGACTATGCCTTAATCTGATCCGCTGCTGCATGTCACTGATCAAGTGTAATACCTCTAACAGCTGAAGCTGTGATTGAAGATCCTGCGAGGTATTCTTGTATGCACACTTCTGTTTCTCTTTAGTGATATTAACTGCTACTTCTTCTTCTTGAATATGTGTTCTTGATGACTTAAGGAAGTGTATCTGAGGTATCTCTTTAGATTCTATGTGTGCTAGATGTTTCTTCTAATGTGTGGGTTCATGCTCATGAAGAAATGGTATTATGTATCTCTCTATTCTATAAGTATTAGCCTTAATTTGTTTTAGCCAAAAATTTGCCAAAGGGGGAGATTGTTAGGTATTTGTGTTGGCTGCATTATTGTTAAAACAAATACCCTTGTTCTGTAAGTTGGAACCAAAGTTCCAACATGTGTTTAGGCATCTCTGTAAGATGTTGGTCACAACGTTCCAACATCCTGGCACGATTCAGTGCGCTTGGGTTCATGCCAACTTGTACGTGCACGCTTTATTGTTTAAGGAAACAATATTTCCTTACCTTATGGACCAAGTAACACGCATATATTTACAAGATCAGCTCTAGAATATTCTTGAAGTAGATATTATATTTTTAGGAAATATTTGTTATAGATTTGGTTTATCCTAAAGATGTTCCGACTTTTTAGGATTTCTAGATTTGTTACTGATTTTGTTTTGCAGATTAGCTTAACCGATCTGCTTTGTTCTGAAGCCCAACTAAGTATTTAGCCCAAGCTGCTTCAATATAAGTACAAGACTACAAGACCTAATTGCTCATTCAAGCCATCATACTAAAAAGTTTAGATTTTTAGGGTTTGAGTCTTTTGTGTTCTACTCTTGTATCGATTGATGCAAGTTTAGTTCTGAATATTTGTGAGTCTTTCATGTATCGTTTGTGATACATGTTAAGGACCTAGATCAAGTTGTATACTCATATTTGTACTACACCGAAGTTGTGGAACAAGGTGCTAGTTGTTTGTGTTTGAAGGTAACTTCGTTATTGAGTTTGTGTCAAGGTCTGATAAGGTTGCAGGGGTTGTAACTGACCATTAGGATAGTGAGATGAGATCTCAGATCTAGGAGTTCCTAGGTTGAAGTCTATACGGGTAGTTCCTAGGTCTTTAGTTTAAACGAGGAGTTTGCTGAGAGCTATAGAATAAGGACTACACTGGTGGATTTCCTTCCTGGCTTGGTAGCCTCTACAGTAGGTGTGTTTGTCACCGAGCTAGGTCAACAAACTCACTGTGTTCTTTACTTTCCTGTCATTTATTTTCTTGTTTGGGTTAATAGGTCTTTACCCCCTGTAATATAGGTCATTTCCGGTTTCCCCCTGTAAATTTTTATTTATTTACCCCCCTAATAGG
>Ga0209282_1002942_pt1 | contig 10026 bp, 11 predicted proteins | sample Mtrugardesep15_FD_187529 | JGI IMG/M metagenome (GOLD analysis project Ga0209282, IMG submission 187529) | Root nodule microbial communities of legume samples collected from California, USA - M. trunc garden sep15 (SPAdes) (version 2) | ecosystem: Host-associated > Plants > Roots > Nodule...
AATTCAAGCATCTTATAAGGGAGGAGAATGTAAATTTTATTTTTCAAGGGAGGAAATTGTATATTTTAACATAAGAGGGGAGGGGAGTGTATTTCAAGCATCTTTGAGGGGAGGGGAGTGTAATTTACTCTTATTTATTTGATACGTAATTGAGGGTAACCTTGGCGCAACTGGTAAAGTTGTTGTCTTGTGACCGGAAGGTCACGAGTTCAAGTCCTGGAAACAGCCTCTTGTGTACAAACAGGGTAAGGTTGCGTACAATACACCAAATGGTGGGACCCCTTCCTGGACCCTGCGTATGCGGGAGCTTTAGTGCACCAGGTTGCCCTTTATTTATTTAATACATAATTACTTTAAAATAAATTACTAGTTTAGTAAAAGGTAAAAAAATAAAAAAAATCATGATTTCTTCATCTTCTTCCTTCCTTCTTCAATCAAAACCCCAAATTTTTTTCACCCTCTTCCCTCGTTCATCAACCAAAAACTCATATTTCTTCAACAATAAAAAACCTTAATTGATTTTTGCCTTTTTCTTCATCTTCTTCGCACTTTCATTAACAAACAAAAAAAATGAAATAACCTAACAATATTTATCTTCACTCTTCGATAAAAAACCTAAATTGATTTTTGTTAGCATTTTGATTTGAATTTGTGTCTTTATGATTATGATTTTTAGTTGGACGAAGGTGGTTTGGGTTTCTTAAAAAAAAAAAAAAATTGTTGTTGAATCAAATCAAAAGTATCAATGAGTTATGAGTTTGAATGTTGTTTTGTTTTGTTGTGTTATGTGTATTTGGAAGGAAACAATGGAAATGGTGGATTTTTTTGGATTTGAAGAACCCTAACAAGCAAAGAGGAGGAAGATGGTGAAATTATTTGTTTTTTGCTTTGTTGTTTTCATGTTATTTAATTTGTTTTAAAATAAAAATAATAATTAATATAATGACTCATGGAAATGAAAATAAGAATAAACTTGTGTATTTTCAAAAACTAAAATACCTATATAGAAGAAAAAATAATAAATAAATAAGATAAAGAACATTTTTGCTTTTAAAAAAAGAGTAGATATATTTTAGGCAAAAATGGAATATTTTGAATAGAAAGAAACATAAGAGTGGAAAGTGACACGTGAGAACTAGAAGGTTTTGGAAGGAAAAGGAGAAGAAACTCGAGAAAAGTCTAGACATTGCAATACATTACCCGCTTTTTAACTATCATTCTTTCTTTCTCTTTCACATTCACAAATCCTTCGCATATCTAAACCCTAATTCCGAATTATAACTTGTTAACAATGGCTTCTTCTGGACACTACAAGTTGTTGAAGAGGAAACTCGATGGCACCGTCGATCAAGATTTCTCCGATTTCTCTCTTTCTTCTCCCGCTACCAAAATTCGTCGCCTCGTACGTATCTCTCTCTACGTTTATTCTTAGATTGTTTCAATTTGGTTATTAACTTTTCGCTTATTCTGATTAGGATCCTGAATTGCCTCCGATTGTTGAAGAAGAAGAAGAACAACTTCCCAACGACGAGAGGGCTCTTGTGCTCTTCAAGCCTATGAATCTTCATTCCCCTTCCGATTTCTCTCTCACTCTCAGTTCTGATCTTATCTCTCACATCAAAAATACTAGTATGTCTTTTCCTTCATCTTTTTTTTATTTGCTATAGAAATAGCGCTCATAATAATGATAAGCACTTGTTTATCCCAACATGCCTTAAATCTTATCATTATTCATTAATTGAGTAGATTTTTATATTAATTTAATTTTAATTAATTGCAGATCAACTATCGTGGACAAAACAATGTGATTCTTCTGTCAATCAGGACCAAAACGACCGTCGTTTGGCTATTGTGCCTTGGGTTCCCAAACCTTCAACATCTTCTTCTTCCGATAACAATAACTCAAATACAATAGAGTTGATGGAAGCTGATGAAATGGGAGAAGAACAAGAAGACGAAGGAGCAATGATGGATGTAGAACAACAAGACAACAACTCTTCAAATTATAACTATCCAACAATGCTAAACCTACACAACCAAGCTGAGGGGTTCCAGCAACACTGTTTCTTACCTCAGATTCCTCAAAACACTTCAACACCCATCACTTGGACCCGTTGAAAATCTTTTAACTAGTTACTGTACTATCTTTGTAGTATCACTGTCTAGTTGTTCACTTTAGAATGTTAGATTACACTAGACTCGACCTTAGTTTTTTACTTTTGCTTGAGTAAAATATGGTTTTTGTTTTGGAGAAGTTGGTCAATGTCAATAATGGTGACCAAAATGGGATCATGGAGTTCCTTGTATTTGTTCCAAAAGACCTTTCAAGTAGCTCAATGTTCTGTTTTATCTGTTGTCTTGTGCTTCATTCATTCATTCATTCGTGGTGAGACATTATGATTCACTCGTAGTTCAAATTAAATCTTATTTCTGTTGAGTTTCGGTCTGAGTTGAGTTTTACTTTTTCAGTTCACTATCTAGTTTCACTATGAATTTATCTAATATAATAAGTTAGTAAGTTAATAATTTATTTGATAAAATTTAATAATAGTTGTACAAAGTGGTGGTTATTAAAGCTGGCGGCAGCCAAAGTGGTGGTGTCTCCGGAGGTGGTTAGATGGCTGGAGTGGTGTTTTGAGTGATCATAATTGTGGTCGGAGTGGTGGTTGACGGTGGTTTGAGTGGTGGCTGGAGGTGTTTGGAGGTGGTTCTAGTGGTGTTCAACTGTGGTCGTACAAACAGTTGGTTCCAATGGTCGGAGGTTGTGTTAGAGTGGTTGTTTGAATGATGATATGAGGTAATTAGAGTGATGATTAGAAGTGGCATGAGTGGTGGTAGGCAGTGATTGAGGAGGTGGTCAATGTTGGTTGTAATAGTAGTAGATGGTGGTAACAGACCACTTGTGGTGATTTGTTAATGTGATTTTAATTGAAAACCAATTATACTAGTAAATTTTATTTTATCCGAACTTGTGTTGTCTTTAAATTTAACTTTTAAAAATTAAAGATCAGAGCCACTCTAAACTAAACGGCCTTAATTTTCTTGGTGTTAATTCACGCAATGGTTTTCTTTCGATTGTTCTGCATACTTTGTGCTCTTCATCATGATAGCCTTAGACTTCACTGATAGGCAATCGTAACCTCACATTTACGATTATATATTAGAGATAACATTGTGTGATCTTAACAAACCTTCAGCTCAGAGATGGAAAAATATCGTGGAGAGGAGATGAAAAATTATATGACCTAGAACCATTGATTACATTTGAACTTATCATATAAATATCTTCTTTCAATATAAGAAGAGAGGGGAAGTGAGAAAGGAAGAATATGATGATGAAATGAGTTATAAAAATTTTAAAATTTGTTATAAGGAGTAAAAGCGGTCACTCGTATAGGGACCAATTTGTCCCCATACTTCTTTCAACGTGACCACTTGGTCAATAACATGCATAATGACGCATCATTAGTGTGTAAGAGTACAAATTATATACAATTATTTTTTCGAAAACTTGATATAAAAGACGTTGTATTTGACATACATAGTGATTGAAATTAAGTTGTTATGAGATTTAATTATGGATATATCATTGGAAAGAGCTCTCAGATTTTAGGTAAAAAATATTTAGTCATATTTTACTTAGCTTTAGGTTAAATTTTAAATTATTATTGCCCAATTTTTCTACACACCGGATAGTTAGAAAAGACTGTTTGTGTTCTTAAAAAAACACATTGTGTTCATTGATATTAAAGGCTACATTTTTGTTAGACAAACTGCTACCATGATTTTTGTGATCGATCGGAATGTTTCACACTTTTATCTAAAAAAAACTTGAACAATAAGAGACACCGTAACGGAGTTTTTTTCAAATATTAACATAAATATATTAATTTTTGTTTGATCCTAATGATGTTAATCTTCATTCTGATTTGATGTTCTATGCCTCGAGTCTTGGCTGGAAAACGTTGATTTTTGTTACTACACAAAATATATACATAGCGACGAAAACGCTTATGGTTTATTTTATGCTAAGATTACTTTTAGATTTCGCTTAGGTTCCGTAAATCTGTTTCATTTCAATTTTGTCTCTTCATTTTTTTCTCGTTTCGTTTTTGATTTTTGTTTTGTTACATTTTCAGTTTGATTAAGTTAGGAACATTGGACTATTTACAGTAAAGTGAGTTTATTCTTATCTTATTTGTCAAAATTATTAGACTGCAATATATGTAATAAAATTGAGTAAGAGGAATGCTACCATCAGCCGTTTGAACACTCTCCGTTAAGATACTCACTCGTCTACGGGAGCATGGCACACCTTTGTTATGCCTCGGTTATTGGCTTGCCAAGTTTAATACTCTGTTTTTATCTTTTATTTTCTATTATTTGTATTCTCAAACGCCACCACTCAAATTTTCCATAGACATGCCTTCAATGTTCAGTGTCCATTTAGAGCATAAGGAAGGAGAAAGCGATCTGGAAGGACTGGTAAACATGTTCGTCAAACAATGTTTTAAGCAACGACCCAAAACACCTAAGAATGACAATTTATACAACTATTTCGTGACATTTTTTAAGACAACTTTTTTCTCACTTCTTATTGGTAAAAGAAAAAAAGAGAAAGAAAACAGAGTAAAAACACAATAAGAGAACAATAAGAGAATGAGAGAGAAAGTTGTCCAAATTTTTTATGGGACTAGTTTTTTTTTATTAAAGAAACTACATATCAGGGCATAAATTATATGTATAGAACAAATATAACATCAAGTGTGCAAGATCTGATGGTTTATAATATAACACTTGTCACTAAAAAAATAATTTTTTTATCACTTGTCATAAGAAGCAATCGGCATGACATGTTCTCCACGTTCCAAAAAAAGTGCTTCCATTAAATTGAAATAAATAAATATTAGCAAAGAGCCATCGGTGATGCGTGTAACTGAAATACATACATCAAATAACAGAGCAAAACCAGAGCAAAAATACAAATGACATCAAACTTGTGGGGCTAACCACATAGGAGCCTTTCAGATGACAAGAAAAAAATGTCAGGACACTATAGTACAATGTTATTCCCAAGTAATCTACAATAATCTCATTCTATGTGTCATACTCTGTACTAGTCGTCCTTCACAAATGTATAGATTTTCTGCTACTATAAAGGATCACCATCACAGGGTTGAGTTTGTAGAGCAATAACAAACTAAGTCTATACATGCTAGTCTCCAGATACGTATTTTCTCTCTTCATAGTATCTCTTCTCACTCTTGGCTTTCTTAGCATTGCGTTTCTGCATCAGACAACAAAAGGCAAAAGCACAAAATCATGTCATTATTTAAACTAAAATATTGATTAGAATTTTGACAGAAAAAGCGTTAATTGTGTAAAGTTTCAAATAACTTAACATAGGAACTGATAAGACTTCCATAACGAAAACCAAAAAGAGGGCAAAAAGAAATTACCACATAAGCATCATGATTGGCCATTATTCTTTGAGCTACTGAGGTGGTAGTAATATCTTTTGGGCTTTCAAGCAAGCGGAATATACCAATGCTTTTTGGAACTTCATATGGATCTTTTTCACTCTGCACAATACCAACTTGTTTAGTAATAGGCCAACCAACCAATAAAGTGATATTGTATTATACATGGAAGGAAAAAAATAAGGAAAACTTACGGGTAATGACTTCTCAGCAACAGTGCCGTGAACAACGAGTGAGATATTGAAAGTTGTGATCTGTTTGATTCCAAAAAAAAATAAACCTTGTGAAAAATGGGTTCAAATTATGTTCATGAATATTTCAGATGCCCTCTAGCAAGCGGATGAAATGTATGTGAACAAGAAGTTGCAATTCAATCATTTCAAGAAGACAAATGAACCGGGTGATTTTACATGAGACGAGAAAAGCTATCAACACATTCATGGACACTACTTTCATTACAATATATCATGCTGGCTCCACTATATAATCCAGACCAGAGCTGTGAGCATTAAGGAGTGGTGTGCTAATATTTCTCTTTATGAAACTATCATGCATAAAAGAATTAAATCCTTCACTTGAGTACACCAGAAAATTTGTTGTTATAAAAAAGAGAGTAAACAGAGAAAAAAATGAGTAGTGAGTGCAAGTCAATACACCAATTACTATTGCAAGTAACTTGAATGAGATACAGATAATGCAGAATCGGGGACATACCATATCCTTTGTGATTTCCAAAGGTGCACCAATAATGACTTCATCAACATAACGGCAAGCTAGCACACTAAGGCTCCGCTCATGCAGATGCATAATTGGATAGTGATTTCCTCGATTTTCACTGCAGGGAATCTGTTAGTTTCTCATCAATGGTGGGCATGGATACTCTAGAATACACGTAAAGTCAACATGAATACCTCACAGTCTCATCAGAGTGAATGCCAACTAAAAGAAAATCTCCAAGTTCCCTAGCCCTCTTGAGCATCTGATAGAACACAAAATAATGAATCAAACACAATCATATTAGGATAATTGGATCAAATGGTTCCTGTCTGTTGGATCAAGGTGATCCATGAACTTAAGCATTTAATTGAGGATAATAAACCACACCCTACATGAAACCTATCTTTACCTGAACATGGCCTGCATGGAAGAGATCAAATGCTCCATCAATGTATACAATACGAGCATTTGGTCCGGGACCCTACAATAACATAAACAATGGATATCAAACAATAAGTTCGGAAAAGTATATTGAAGAAAACAAATTTCCCCTACTACCCATTTTACCCTTAAAACCACCAAAATCACGTAATTTTGAATTGATACGATTTAGTATAGCTCTTAAAGAAACGAAAGAAACATATTCAACTGAAAGTCTGAAAGTTCACCTAGTGAAACACAAATTGGTTTGTAGAATTATGAACCAAATATGTAAAAAAAAATTACAGAGTAGATTATACAAGTAACCAAATACCTTGCACAAATTGGTTTGTAGAATTATGAACCAAATATGATAATTTATTTGAAAGAGTAGATTATACAAGTAACCAAATACCTTGCCATTTGAAAACTGCACAATACGTCGGGAAGTTGGTAGGAACTGGGACATGTGGGAAACCTTTGACTGGCATTCTTCTTGGGGCTTTACATCAGTGCCATTGCGATCTTCACAATTTTTTTGCTCTTTTAAAGAAGACATTATTCTTCCTGTATTGAAACATGGTTAGATCAAATGCATATGATTATCTTAATAATGACTATTGAAATTAATTGAGGAGAATCAGGAAGGCATTGATTATGATGCCCTGCCCCACACCACGTGTTAAAGAAGTCCAGGTATATATTTCATCATATGAAGACTAACTGCACACACGTAAAGTATTTTTCCTGCAGGACCATTTTTCTCCCAGCAAAACACTTGGACCCACACCCCCAAACAAAAAATATCTATCAAACAAAAAATGTGGCCACAATTCGCAGAACTCCTGGATTTATATAGAAATTCAGTACCTACGATATCTGTACTGGAAACTCCTTCAGTACGTTTAATTTGCTTGTATCGACCAGCTTTCTTTGCCGCAGCATAAGCATCTGTTCCATCAGGAAGCAGGCAAGGATCATCGCCGTGTATGACATAGTCAATGTTGTATTCATGAAAGAGACGGTTCAAGAATGTCTCAGTAATTGCATAAGGAGCATCAGTGATGACCTCATCCACCCACTTCAACCCACTGACAAGGGCCAACCTGGAAGACAAACACATTTTCAAATAATAAGTTGGCTTCCAAGATTTCGTTTTCAAAATCACTAATACAATAAAGAGACCATGATTATTTTTTTGACAGAAGGCCATCATAATAAGTTAGCTTCATCATTAATAACAACAACTAAGCTATACATTATACATCATCTAATTTCTGGAGTTGATTACATGATGTTTCTATCATTTCTGCCATATCAGCATCTTCCTCTAGCATGTTAACTATTGTACAAGCCCTGTTGGCACATTAGCCATTCAAGCAAACCCAAGTTTCCTTATTTCTGACATGCAACTACTATTGTTACAGTTAACGAGTAGTGGTTTCATACTTTCGTCGATTGAAAATAAAAAGGGTCATCTAACATGTTATAAGATTCCTAAACATACTGAATTTACGTTCTAGACAAACAAAATACCTCTCATCCATGGACAAAACGGGAGGCCCTTTATTGGCGACGATCTCCTCATCACCAACAAGCCCAACAACCAATTCATCACCTAACGCCTTTGCTTGTCTGAGTGCATTAGCATGACCATAATGCATCAGATCAAAACATCCATCCATGTAAACACGAACACGTCTCTTCCCAGTCTTCTTCTTCTTCCCCAAATTATACCACGAGCACGGCAATGGCAAAGAAGGAACCCCAATAACACCAAAGTAACTGGTTGACAAACCCAACAAAGCTGCAGTAACCATTAAACCACCAAACAGATGTGGATAGTAGTACACCCCTTCCCAAATCCAACTATTGCTTTCATAATCCATCTTTTCCTCTTTAATTTTGGGTCCCGGACACTAGAACCTAACTATTATATCAAGAGGAGGCACAGACCTGAAAACATATAGAATCAAAATCAATTCAAACAATGAAATTGATGAATGCATAATTGAATAATAGAATTGCATTTGCATGTAAAATGGAATAATTGAGGTATCCTGAAATCGTGGATCTAGGTAAGAATAAGAATTATATAATAGTGATGATGAATGCATAATTGTTGGAATTAAAATAATGAGATGAGATGAATGAATCAAATACAAGGATTCGAATTTGATGAAAGAAACGAGAGAAAGGTTGAAAACCTAGATGAGATCGCGAAGAAGAAACGAAAAGGAGAATTGAAGATTGAAGAGTAAGCAAAGAAAGTGCGAAATATATGTATGTAATTAAAAAGGAAATAAACCTGAATTAATGGGGTAATTACGGGTTGATTAATTTGTGTCTGTGACTCCTCTTTGTTCTTTCTCTCGGATTTGATTGATTGATTGATTGATTCTAACGCAGAAAACTACCTCGTTGTTTATTTGCAAGGAATCTCTCGTGTCTGAATATAAAAGCTATGTATATATACTACGTCACTTTTTCAATATAATCAACGAGATTAACTTAAATGAACAAGTCTTAATCACTCATTTCATTTGTCAAACTAAAATATCTCATTTCTTATATTATTAATTTAATTTAATTAAATAATTATAATTATGCTTCCAGAATGAAAATGAAATATCTTTTGATTTTTGCTTCTAGTGGTTTATGTTTAATAGTATTTGTTGTTCTGCACACGAAATGAAAGCTGCCTTTCATTGGCTTTACGTGGCATATGCGTTCGGTTGTATTTGTGGTCCTCATTCTACCTTTCAATACACTCTTCTTCCATACAAAAAAAATACCAAAATTACTCCAACAATATTTTATTATTAGTATTTTAATTCAAAAAATAAAATTATAAATACTTAAAATTTAAATAAATTAGAATTCTTCAACTTCATTCAAAATTTTCGGTTTTAAATTCAAAACTTCATCATAGTTGGAAAAAAAATACTTTACAAATCTATTAAAAATAATAATATAAAGGACGTCTAAAGTAATTTTACAATTTGTGATAATTTTTGTAATAATCTTCTCTTTCACACTCATACTATATTATTACTTTCTCTCTCAATTGTTTTGGTTTCTCGGTCAATGTCTTTTCTCTTTGTAAATTTATGGTTGTTACAAAAGTTGTCACGCAAACGATTGTTCAAATAACATGTCTCATTATAATTTATCGGTATGTTCAAATACAAAAACATCTTTTTTTTAAATTCGATATCAGATCCAAAGACCGACTAATCTGAAGGGATCAATCCCATCGCCCACTTGCGGGAGCCCCATTCTAAGCCAGAACAAAGCTCTGTATAGACTTGCCCATCAAAATTGACACAAGAGAAAATCAAATCTAAGAGTAACAAACTCTAAGATCCCAAGCCAACAAGTCAAATACAAAAAAAAACACGTAGTGTGT
>Ga0209282_1002943_pt1 | contig 10026 bp, 7 predicted proteins | sample Mtrugardesep15_FD_187529 | JGI IMG/M metagenome (GOLD analysis project Ga0209282, IMG submission 187529) | Root nodule microbial communities of legume samples collected from California, USA - M. trunc garden sep15 (SPAdes) (version 2) | ecosystem: Host-associated > Plants > Roots > Nodule...
TAGAAACAAATAAAAAAAAATCCAAATTTCCTAAAGAAAATTTTGACATATTTCTAACATAAAAATAAAGGGTATGATTCAAACAACCAAAAATAATAAAAATGGCAAAAATAGTTTACCTTGATAATCCACAAACTATCTAAAGCTTCTTCCCAAGTTCCACCATTTCTTTCTTCAGTTTCTTCTGGAAACTCATCAGACCACCACCTTCTCTTCTTCACAAATTCATCATCATCATCATATTCCTCTTCTTCATCTTCGTCTTGAGGTTTTGTTCTGGCATTGTTGAAGTTGAAGTTTGGAGGTCGAAAAGTGTCATCATTGGAATTCCAACGTGGGAAGTTGTTGGAGGAGAAAGATATGCGAGAATGAGAGAAGGGTCGCCATGGATGAGGAGAATAACGAGGTTGAGGTGGTCGAGAAAGGTAGCCAAGGAATGTGGTGCCTTGGCAGTAGTGTTGTTGATGATGCGCTTCCATCTATCACACACACTCTCATCTTCATTATCTCTATTCTATCCAATTAATTAATTTTAGAAAATGTAATAAAAGAAATAAAAAATATATCTTTGTAAGAGACAAAAATTTATGGATTCCTATTAACGAAAAAATAAAAAGAAAATATGGATTCCTCTCCATCCAATAGAATTACGATTTTTTTTTTCATGGACACAATAACAAATATATATTGTTGGACACACTCTCACGTGAAATGAAATAAATTTAAGAAAAAGTATTTAATTATATTAATTGATATTATCTAATTTCATTTTTTTTATGGTTTTGTGTATGTGCCGAAATACATTTATTTATGTTTGTGTTTAAGCAAGTATATCTCTAGAAGTATTATTTTTATTTGTTTGATTAAGTGTATTTTATGTTTAATTACCTTAATAAAATATATTTACCTACTTTAAAATTTAAATACTTTAATTTATAAAAATAAAAAATTAGAAGAAATAAGTTACTCAAGGTTTTCAATTATCACTTTTGGTACAGAGAAAATTTCGTCAATAATAAAATTTGGTGGCTTCTATGTATTTGTATTTCAACAACAGATAATTTACGATAATTTAATCAGGAGGAGTGTTTTTTTTGGTTACTACCAGGAGGAGTGTACTTCAACCTAATGTGGAGTTATTTGTGGGTGGTTGTGGTAACCTAGATGACGTAAACCATTTGTTTTTAACTTGTGAAATTTTTGGCACAATTTGGTTTCATATTCATGTTTCTAACCATTTACTTCAATTTAGATCTCCAGGGGGTTTTTCCAAAAACATTCGCTCAGTTCTTCATCTGATTTGATTGTCATGTGTTTGGATCCTTTGATGAAAAAGAAATACTCGCGTTTTTCAGCAATAAAGGGGACAATATTCATCATCTTCTTTAAAAAAAAAATAAGCTTCACTCATTTTGGTGGATGGAGGCGAACCACGTCAATTTTGTTCTCAACTGTCATATCTTGTTACTTAATTCCCTTACGTGTTTGGGAGTTGCTTTCTAGTGAGTTTTATTTTTTGGCTCTTTTTTACTGTCTTTTTTCAAGACTTTTGATGTAACTATCTTTTTCCTTTAGTCTTTTTCCGGCATTTCTTGTGTTCGAAAGATTAAGAGGTTCAGTTAAAATATTCTATTTTAACTTAAAAAAATAGAAAGAGAAACTTAATAATAAAATAAACAATAAGTTTCTTGTAAATGACTCACAAGTTACATTATATCCTAAGTAAATTACAAGGAATTTGACTCTTTCTTTCATAAGCGTGAATTCGACCACTCACACTAGACTTCGGTTGTGCCTTATTGTGCATGTGGTTGATATGTGGTGTGTGAGTATCGAAAATTTTAGAGTATTGAGCTATCTTTACAAATAAAACAAAAAGTAATAGTGTGTTCCCGTTGCAATTAGCTAGGGGTGTATGTAGGTTTAGCCGCTTCTCCATTGACGAGTGGCAGATGAAAATTAGGGTTGTATCGGAGTTGCCTCCTACATAGTCTATGGGTAGCTCTTATCCACGTCATGCCTGACTCGACAAGAGCTGTCAAGGGTTGCAAACATAGCTGTGTGAGAGGTTAATCAGACAAGCACATCAAGTTCATTAAGCTAAGTCCAATATGGAGTTGATCGTGTCTATGCATAGACTATGTAGGAAGCAACTCCAATACAACCCTAATTCTCACCCGCCTCTCACCATTGGAGAAGCGGCTAAACCTACATACACTCGTTGCTAATTCTAACGGAAACACCTATTACTTTTTATTTTATTTGTATAGATAGAGTTCAATACTCTAAAATCTACAACACTCACACACCATGTGTCGACCACTTGCGCTAGACATTGGTGGTTAAATAATATTATGTAAACTAATCCTGAACAAGAAACAAGATGAATGAATATGACAACACCATCTCAATTTTTAATGAAAAGTAGAAAAAAATTTGTTGTTTTTTCGCTTCTACAAGAAACAATTTGATTCACAGTTTCTCTAAAAAAAAACTTGATTCACAGTTATGATATCCAACAGCAGCACTGGTAAAGCTATTGCAACATTATTTTCTGCATTTGCATGTCAAGAACTGCTAACACTGTTAGACAAACAAATTTTCTGGTGGTGGTGGTAACCATGCATAATCTATTTACATTTATCTAGGAACCTTCTTGTCTATACAACACACAATTTCATTGTTCGAATATCAAAAGTTAAACCCTTTAAAAATTGGAAAAACTAAACTTAATTCGCCCAATTGAAATTTGTGAGATAAAAATAATGCAATCACAATTGGACTAAAAGTGTTATTAAATGGTAGCAGAAGTGAGAGTGCTTGTGAAGAGGTATAGACGCGCCCCAGCCAAAAGCACTGCACTCCCACCACCATTGCCATTTAACAGCAGTTTATTAAATGGTGAAGAGAATGAGACGCATTCTTCTTGCTGATTGGTGGGTCCGTATCCAGCATGTTTTTCGTGAGGCTAATAAAGTTGCAGATCATTTTGAAGTAGAACGGAAGCAAGGGTTAGCAAGCGCTAAACCTAAAAGATAAACAGACAGGTTGCAAGCAGCAAACCTAGCAAGCGCTAAACCCATCAATTAACCCCCTACGTCATGGTGAAGCGATGTGTTTTGCTCGTGAGGTCCGGGGCTTTCCAAAAAGGTATAATTCGGATCATTCTAACACCGGATGCAAAATTTGCATCAGTTCGACTAAACCTTTCTTGCACTCCACTTCATCTTCAATTCGCGCTGCCAGCTTGTCTACCTCACATTGGAGCATTTTTTTTTTCGTTCTTAAAGTAACAGGAGTTTCTATTCTCCAGTTGATTTCGTTGTAGTTTTGTTTCACCTTTGTTTCGATTAACTTCAAAAAGAAGTGTTATTAGATCTAAAGTTCTAAACAATAGATTGGACGAACGGTTAAAGTAGGGTAAAACAGCGCAATCAAAATATTAGTAAAATGCTTAAGGTCCTTGGTAAGGTGATTCAATGTGAAGACTCCACATTGTTGTATAAACATTCTGTTAAAGCTTAAGATTCTGGTTCATTCTGACTATTGTTCTGCATGCTCATCACAGTTTCTAATAAGGTAATCTAAGCATAACCCATTAATCATCCGAATGCACAAAAAACTATGAGATATTCCTATCATGTTGATATTTGTCATTCCACTAGGATATGAAACTAATATTTGGCAAATGTTGCATAGAGTAGAATTATGTGATTCAATATATGATTTTCATCGAGACAAGAATGAAAGAAGCAATATAATGTAGCCAATGTTAGCACTAGCTAAAATTTTAACGCAACAAAATATCATTTGGGTCAGCGTATCTTATGAAAATGGGAGGAAATAGTTTATACACCATAAGAAATGCAAAGGAACTTCTCATCAAACTGACGCAAGTGCATCATGGTAGGAACATGGTCATCCCCTTCTCATTTCTTTGGCACCATTGTTGAACATATATGAGTTTTTTTTCGAGTTTCTATCGACCTTCTGCACGTTTTCCTTGAGCCAAGCTTACTCGCAATGTTCGTCCTTCTAGTTCCTGAAGTGCACAAATTACAAAGAAACAGTAAGAAAAATCACAACTCCTTGTTTGCACTATTAATATTGATATCACATAGAATCGTGGTCAAATGTTGCTGATACGGCTTCAATCACAGTAACATTGTGGTCACGAAGACAAAAAAAGAAAAACTTTTTACACACATAAATGTATAAACAAAGTTTTAAATCACAATTACAATCATACAGCTATCCTTGACATTTGCATATAATTGCAGTCAAATACTGCTGATTCAGCGTCAATTGTTGTCACATTATGCTTACAAAGTCATGAAAAAAAAATTATGGTCGCCAAAATTCAAGTCACGGGCCGTTTTTTAAAAGTCGCTGTGCATAAAAGATTGAATAGATGAGAAGTAACATACCACATTATCCATTATTGCAAGGGCGGCATCCATTTCTGATTTATTGGCATAGGAAACAAAACCATAGCCACGAGACTTTCCGGTTTCGCCATCATATAACACCCTAGCTCCAACAACAGTTCCATGTTCTTGAAAAGCTTGTGTAAGACTCTCAGAAGTTACTGTCCAAGCCAAGTTCCCAACAAAAAGCTTGTACTCAGTTTCAGGGTACAATGGTTCTTTTGGTTTAGGTTTGTCAGCGAAATTCACTCGCAAGGTTCGCCCCATGAACTCCTGAGAAGTTGTTCAATTACAAATGTTAGCATGCAAAAATATTGAAGCATTAGATAGAAATTGATCATAGAAAGTGATTCTTACTTTCCCATCAAGATTTTGAATTACTGCATTACAATCTTCAACACAACTCATTGTCACAAATGCAAAGCCTCTACTTTTTCCAGTGTCTCTGTCATAAAGAACCTAAATACATATACAAATCATTAACATTACTGTAACTCAAGGAATAAACATAAACATGGAATAAACCATATCATACAATACAAGTTAGAGGGATGTATACTGAAAAAAAATGGCAGAAAATTTGGTTTTTTATCTTTTTTTCTTTTTTTTTAATATATTAATTTGCCAAAGTCTATCCATAACTAAGTTTTATAGTTTAATATGTGCAACAATTTAATTTCTCTTTTTCTTGCACATTTCTTTTCTGTAAACATTCGATGTAATCTTCGGTACAAAAATCTCTCAATAGATTATAAATTTAGTTGGATTATTGCATTTCTCACTTATGATAAGTTAATTTAATGATTTGTAAATTCAGGAACCTGAAGCCCCTTTCAGATTTTAAGTCACAATAATGAGTTATTTGGGACAAAAACTGATAAAGATGCAGCTGATAATGATGATTGTGAAAATTAACAGGTCTTAATGTTAAGATATGCTTCAAAACTTATTTCAGACTCTGATCGATGGAAATCAAACTGGAGACACGACAAACTCTATTTCACTTACTTATCTTCAACAATATTAAAATAAATTAAAAGCAGCTTATAAGCATATCATAAACTAGTGAGTGTTTTCAAACACTTACACGTGAGTTTATACGATGGATAAGTCGAAATAAGTTTTACATAAACCCGTCTAAACGCCCTAGTTGCATAGATTTTCAGAAAAAATTTAATTTCAATTAGCACAATTGAAGGCTGCAGCTAGAAATGCCTAAATCATCATATAGATAGTAACTGCAAAGCTACATGACTTTTTCTGTTATTTGATCCAAAACTAATAGAATTACTTTAATCAACGAAATTTACAAATTCACTCCTATCCTATTCCTAGCTATAGCAAACAATCTTCTAGTTATCTATGAAGCACTAACAAAAAAACATGACACACTAAGACTAACACGTAGACACTGATAATAATTTTTTAAAATGAAATTGGTTAATATCCACTTGCACACAAACACATGTCAAACCCTAGACGTGCATTTAATCTGAAGTGTTGGTGCTGCATAACTAGTTAACCTAGTTCTTAACGATGAATATTGAAAATAGTTAGATAATGAAGTACCTCGATTAATTCCGCGCTACCATACTCCTCAATTAACCCTGCAAGTTGTGCACTATCAACACTATAAGGCAAATTACCAAAATAAAGCTTAGTCCTAGTGTCTACTTCTGCTACAGTTTCCCCTCCATTCTCCTCCTCTTCAACTACTTCTTCTTCTTTTTCTTTTTCTTCCTCTTCCACTACAACTTTCTCTTCATCCTCAACAGCCACAACAGCCTCTTCCTGTGCAACAGCAACAGAAATTCTAGGAAACCATAACTTGTGTGAAACTGTTGTGCCAATGGACAAAGGTTCCACTGAGGATTGTGAGATCAAAGATACAAACATGCGGTTTGAGGTTGTATCTAATAATGAGGAGTTTTTGGAACGTAGACATTTGACAGTGTTGATGGAAGATGAAAACAAGGAGGTCATGCCTGCTGCAGTAGCCATGTTGTTGTGATGGTAGTGGTGTAAAACTAAAGTGTGTAAGTTGGAGAGTTTAGCTTAATAAGTAAGATGTGATGAGAGGGAGATTTTGTGAAGTGGTTATTGCTGAGGTGGCTAGATTGTGTCCACTGTCCTATGATATAGGTAGAAGAGATACTATCAAGATAAGATGAGTTACGTTTCCAATTTGTTCCAAATACAATGTGTTATATTGTCATTGTTATTTCAGTAGGTAGATTGTTATGTCACTAATATGTAACATGTCACATAACATGTATGTAATTTACTAATGTCGCCAGTGTGCATAAGATTATTTTTTGTGCATCGATTCTGATTCTGATGACTATTTTTTTTTACTGAGGTTCTGCTGGTCTTGTAGATATGTCCATTAAAGAATCTCTTGTTGAGCGATTCTCGGATGAAAACAATGATTTGGACACTCCATTTGATCACATACACATAAAAAGAAAAAAGTAGAAAAAATAGTAAATTTTTAAATGATTATAGCATGTGTACTTTTTATGTTTGTGTCCACCCAAGAATTATTCTCTCTCATTTGTGCACTCTACTTGTGATATTGTCGGACATTAAATATACATATTGGCTCGCCATGTTGCAAACTCCCTTTGATAGTAAATTATTTATTCTATCATATTATTTGATCCCTATTTTTCGTTATCAACCTTTTAAAAACACAAGAATGAATCTCTTGGAAAATATTATATTGTTTGAGTTGTATTAACCCCAATTTCATTCTTCTCACAAACACACAAGTCCAAAGAAAAAACAAGTCCACTTTTTTTTACATACAGTTAAATTCAAAATAAATCTCGGATGAAATGAGTCTGGATGAAGGAATGCTAAAGAGAAAAGTGAAAACAAAACTCAGGTATTCCATTCTTTTTTTGGAATTTCATTCCCCTCTCATAACACTTAGATGGTCAAGAAACGCAATGTAAATTCATCCTCTGAATGACCACAACAGAAGTAACTCTATTCTACACGGCGTTTGAGCTTGGCACCAGCAGTTATTTTTATCGAAACTAAATTTACTATATATTGAGCTGCGGTACTTTTTTTTATATGAATAGCCAAATTACTTCATATAAACAGTGATTTAAGTGGAACGTATTAAGCCTAAAACAGGCATTTAGTTGTGTATGAAGAAAGCCTTGAGTATCAAGATGTCAATCCAAACAAACTAGTAAGGAATGTGAATATACTAATACAATAATAGATCAAAATAACAGCATATGGATAGTGGCACAGGGTCTTGTTAAAGGCTTACATTTCAGTTCATTTGCCTTTGGAGTACGAGCTTTAGCCATAAATATTAGCGCCAATTAATCAAAAGTAAGAGGTTCTGTGTAGAACTTCAGAGTGAATGAAGTTGCACACATTTTATACAAAACAAAAACAGAAGGCATTAACAGCAATAAAACCAACCAATTTATTTTCCATGAAGTATCATAAGCTAAACAGCAAAATGTCAATGCCTAGCAAAAATTATTTAATTCCAAGAGGTAAAAGGGTATAGTGATATACCCACTTCCCTGGAAGCCCTAAGACACCAGAACGATTCAAAAGCAGTTAAGCGCAAGAATGACGATGAATACTCTGTACATTACAGCCAACAATGTGATAATGTAGAATTCACCATCAAGAACAATAATGTGAGATAACACTGTACAAAAAACCATACACTGTTCACTTGATAAAGGAAAAAATACTACTTGACAATCATAGTAACCACATCTCAGAATGGATTTTTCACCCCAGCTCAGAACAGGGTACTGTCTCTTTAATATGTGAATACTTAAATTTTAAAAATCATTAATTGGTAAGGACAATGAAAAACAGACTTTACGTTCAAAATGAAGATGTATGAGCCAAGATTTCATTCCAGAGAACCAAGTGAAAAAGCTAAAATAAAGCATCTGAGTAAATCAATCAATTCAGATAAATCAAATAATTAAAGCAACTTTAGCAATAGCAATGTTTTATTGTTAGTTAGCAACTTATTCCACCAAAAAAAGTTGGCAACTTATTGCAATTTCATGGAAACTAAGAAGGTACAAGAGACAATTTCATAGAACAGACGTAGGCAACAACAATTAAGAAACAAGCAGATTAGGATCTAAGAAACCAGAGGACAATACTCTGTCCATCAGGAACCTACATTGGCTAAAATTAGAATGACAACAATGAAGGTCATCATACCACAGAAGGGTTTAAATCCAAAAATTAATATGGTGAGGGAAAAGAACTAACCATAAAGCAAGCAAGCCAATAAATATACAAATTACAAGAACTACATACACCATAAACACTCCAAGGATGAAACTAGCTGTTTGTATACTAAAACAAGATGTGTAATTGGACAGTGCAGACAGATATATTGGGTTTCTAAGTTTAATACAACTACAACTATGGAGCATGGATCTGATTAAATCACTTTAGCACCTTTCTGGCATGCCCTTTGATTAAAAAAAATTAACAATGCTGAGGAGTTAGCATTGCAAACCTCTCATTAAGCAACTTTAGTCTTTTTGGTTAACACAAGTTTAACACTACACTGGGCAATCAAATCCAGAAGGCAAAAACCATTCATTCATTCAGCCAAACAATGGCAAAACGACAGATACCAAAACCCCGTCATGTTCAACAGATATCTAATCAATTCTTTGAAAATTATGCTATAAAAGCACTTTCCTAAAAAAACTAGCAGGGTTCACTAGTCCGAATCTCTTGCCTAAACAAACACGTTACATCAGCTGACACAGGGTTTTAAACAAATGTCATAACAATTGCAGTCGCATAACAATCCTTAATATCAGAGAGAATTAAGATCAAATGCGGCTGATGCCGCTTTGATCAGTGTAGGATTGAGTTTTCACTTCTCAGCAAAATTTTCGGCACTATCAAACCATTTATTCATTCACAACAATTTTCCGATTGCAGTCGTGGACCTTTAACTAAAACCCTAAACCCTATCAGACACAATAAAATCCCCAATCCTCGTCATACTTTGAAACAAAAACAACTCCAAAAATCTCATAAATTTAACAGAATCAACAAAAAATTCAATTTTTCTCAACATAACACAATATTAAAATTCAAACAAAATCATAAATCCAAATCTCAACACAATTTCAATATTCCAAAAAAAAAAAACAAAAACCCTAAAAACAACAACTAGGGTTTTAGCCAGCAAGAGGCGAGGGAGTTCCAAGAATATTGGCCTGTTGAGATTCAAGTTCATTGATCTGCTGTTCACGGTCCATGGCAACGATGAGAGGAACAACAAGTACAAGAAAACTGGTTCCGGCGATCCATGCCGCTTTGCCGGTGCTACGGAGGAGCTTCCTCGCAACGACGGTGGCATCGGAGCCAACTTCCTTAGTGCGGCGGATGATAGGGTTGTTGCAAACCCTAGCGATTGCTGATGATGATTGCTTTTTCGCCATTTGAGAGTAGAATGAGTTGTGAAAATAGAGAGAAGAGGTTGCCCTTTCCTCGAGACCAGTAAAAATAATTTAAAGGACAACCTTAGGGTGAATATTTTTTTTTTTTTGCCTAAATATTGTTTTTTTTTTTTTTT
>Ga0209282_1002944_pt1 | contig 10022 bp, 3 predicted proteins | sample Mtrugardesep15_FD_187529 | JGI IMG/M metagenome (GOLD analysis project Ga0209282, IMG submission 187529) | Root nodule microbial communities of legume samples collected from California, USA - M. trunc garden sep15 (SPAdes) (version 2) | ecosystem: Host-associated > Plants > Roots > Nodule...
AATATTTGTCAAAAAAAAAAAAAAATGCTAAAGATAATGTCCTTACTTTGTTGTTGTCCTTGAGTTTCCTGTAACATTGTGCCATGTGTAGTGCGACATAACAATTCCACAGAAGAAAATAGTCAAAATACCACTGAGTTCCAAAAGCTGCAAAATTTACAAATGTATTTTCTTGAAATTGTAAAGTAATAACTACTCTATGATGCTTTTTTATAGAGGCTTTTTTGGCCATTGTTGAGGGAACTGTCCCTGTAAACCTCTTATACCAGAAAATCTATTTTGAAATCAACTCATTTCATTGTTTTTGTCTTGTCTTATTTACAGCTATCGACATAAAATTAACTAAAATGCATTCGTAGATGACATTTTATACCTCAGCGATCATATATGAAAGATATGCCATCAACATCATAATTGCAACTTCACGATCAGTGGAGTGCCTGCAAATGAAAGGTACTATGTCTGGTTGAACAACAATCAGAGAAAGATTATAGATCCCTGCAGTTTCACATGTTTTTCAAATAGATTCTTGTAATTTAGAAGTTTGTAACAGGTAATATAGACTTTTAATTTTATTCAAATAATAAGTCTTTATTCACCGACGACATTGAGAATTTGATACTTTGCTAAACAAGCTAAACTATAGGGGCTTACTGAAGTGTGCAAATAAAATAAAGGGACTTATAAAACTGTGTATTCTATCCGCAAAGCTTTGAAGTATATTCATAAGAACTTATACAATGAAAGGAAACTCATACCTTCCAAAGTAAAATGTTTTAATAAGATAAGCACTTAAAAGGCCAACCTGAAAACTCATCATATAGCAAGTCAGAATAGAACTGTGATAAGCGTTTATGCTATAAGCACTTAAATAAGTTGTTTATCCAAACACTTACTGCTATGCCAAGGACAGTACTAGTACAAAAGAGGTAAAGGAAGGTCCCCAACAATTCCAAGGCCTTAACAGAATTGATGCTGCTGAAGTTAAGTGATTGGACTGAATTGAAAATAACAATAGACATAGCGTCATTTACTACTCCCTCGCCAAAGACAACGCTGTAAAGCAAAGGTGTTTCATCTTGACTAAGAACCTTCACCACAAAAGGAAAAGGAATGTATTAAATAACTAATATATAAATTTTTAATTACAAATTTATGTTTGTTTGAGCGAAGGTTAGAATGCACCTGCAATGTACAAACTGAGTCAGTTGCTGACAATATGGCACCAATAGCTTCACATGTATGGTGCACAAACAATTAGACTATTGACAAAGTGATTACAATATTGAGAGAGAGCTTTAAAAAAACTGTTTTACCTAGGATATCTTTTATGTCCAGGTTAACTTCGCCAATCCTATTAATGAGCAGGAAGGCACCTAGAGGGAAGTATTTATTGTGTTCATTCATAAAGATTGAGTAATTGACAGCGTGAAAGAAACAGTTTATAATCGGCTTTGGTCATGAGATTCAGAATGATATTAAAACAATTTGAAACTCAAAAGGTTGCTAGAGAATGATATTACCAAGGGATATGAGACAGAATGAAATAACTGTCCCAAGCACTCCGAACAGAAGAATATGATTGAAATTCCTGAAGAACCGTTTCTTCTTGACTTGGAAACTGACATGGAATTTTGAAATGATTATACAAAAGAGAAAAAATATGAAGTAAATTAAGATATATAAAAAATGATTATCATACTTACCCGGCATTGAAGATGATTGGTGGAAGCAAGTAAAGGAAGAACAAGTCTTCATTGAACACTAGAATATCGTGACTTCGGAAGTTGGTCACCAGCAGCACCACAAGACCAGAACACAAACCCTACATTCGTTTAACCCAGCCAAGAAAAACATGAAACAATTTGAGATAGAAAGACACATAATTGTAAGTGAGAAGCATAAGAAGAATGAGTTAAGTCTTAGTTAATACCAGAAAGAGGGCAGTGATAGACTCATTAGCCCAACGACTATCTTCCAGAAGATGGCCAATGATGATGCAAGCGCAGAGGAGTGCGAAGAATACGCAGAGCGCAACAATGGTGCTTGCGGTTGCGTTGCTCAGAAATGGAGTTGAAAAATGAAGTAGTGAGGGTAACACAGCCATCTTGACACACTCAAGTTGAGAATGACTGACTGAATGAGTGAGTTCCTTTTGATTCTCAATAGTTATTAAATAAAAAGGAAACGTGTGGTTTTTGAATGACAAATACGGAGGGCGTTATTAACAACTTTGGTTTGGTTGGTTTTCTTTATATCAACAAAAATAACTACTCTATTAGGCATGTTTATGATTTAGTACAAATGATATGTCATGGAAACATGTAGTGTTGTTTCTTTTATATAGCAGACATTGACAGATATTGTTGACCTTAACAACCAACTACTAGTCCTTGTTTTTTGTGTTGAAATATTAAGAGCAACCTTCAGATGGTGTAAACTAACATGGTATTTGTATCTCTTTTTTGTAGTACTGAATCTAACCCCCGGAAGCTGTGCTGAAACATGGTATTAATTGAGCCATCCATTGTAGGTGTATTTCCATTGTAATATTTTAAGTCTAAAGATTAAAGTATAATTTCTCTCTTCCAAATCCTCCACTCCTAGAGGGAATCTAATATCAACTCAGAAGGGATTTTGTTCTCCATCCATGCAACCAATGCTAGATTTTGACCCACGAGTTGCGCAGATGCTTTGCTCACTTACTATTATATGATACATGTGATCAGGGACGGAGCTAGAAGGGGAATCAAAAGAGGCCACTGTGCCCCCAAGCTTTTTTAATTTTTCTAATACTAGTATGCTATTATACTTTTTTGTCTTTATATTTTTTTTTTTATGAACTTTTAAACGCTTGAATTTTCAGGCTTAATTATACTAATTCTTAACTAGAACTTAACAGCGAAAAAGAAAGTGAAGTTTTGCCTGCGATTATGTTTCTGCACTCTCAGCCACTGCTCACATATTTCATCGTCCTCATCTTTCTTATATGTCTTTGAAATTTCTTAAAACTTTGGATATATATTAACTTTAATTATATATCTTATAATTTCTTGTATATGTTATGCATTTGAAAATTTATTTTTCTTTACTAAATTATACTTTCCTGATTCCCCCTAAGCTTAATTTCTGACTCCATCCTTGCATGTGATATTTGAAAATACATATTAGAACTTTTGGCTGAGATTACTAGTACGGAAAAACTGTACCGTAGATCACATTTCTTATAAATGATAATGAAAGTAGAGAATACAATATTTTCCTCGGATAGTCATAAAATATAGTTTATGCTGAATAAAATATTGTTTGGTTTTCATTTTTTGTTGAGTTTTAGATACAAATATACCACCTGGTTTCCAATGCTTCATGGAAAAATAATTTTATTTTAAAACAAGTGGTATCTTTTATATTTAAAACTAAACCCAAAAAAAGAAAATGAAACAGGTACTAATTGCTTGTGTTTCAAGAAATATCCTCTTCAACATGCGGTGAACCAGGAACAACTGGAACAAAACCTCTACCACCAAATACAGGTCTCATAAACTTATCATCGAATTTCCTCCAAAAGTAGTGAACCGTAGTAGTAGGATAACGCATCATCAAACTCAGGTTACTTCGTCTTCGATTTGACTGATTGTTGCTTTGGTTGATGGAGCTATTGCTTTCAAGTAATAGCAGTCTTAGATCCTCTTGATTATCAGTGGAATCAGAAATGGCTGGTTTTGAATGCTTTAAGTTCACAGCCTCAATCAAAGGCTTTGTTATGGAACCAAATACCTGTTTACATTTTGATTTTTTATGCAATATAAGCTACCAAATTAGTATTTATACGATCCTTGCTATTTATATTATTCAGATCTATAGAAATACGAAACCCACCACAGTACTGAATAAGACAAGGATTATAGTCGAGGTGATCATTAATGCAGAATCTTCAGCTAATGCTATATCAGATTTTGAAAACTGCATTTCAAAGCAACCCAGATCAAATGCCTGACTTAAAACAGATTTTTCAGCAAAGAATGAAGTTGAAGCGTGTGCTTGCCTGATTATAAGACAAGGCAATGGTCACTGCACCTCTCATTAGGCCTGCCCACCATATTATAAACTGACATTTTGAACAATTTAAGAGAAATTCAGTGAGGTTAACTGAAAATGTTAACAGTTGAGGGAACTAGAAGCACGGTATTCTATGAAGCACTAACACAGACACGGACACGATACTGACACGTCAACACTGGTAATAATTTAAGAAGATAGAAGTAATTGAGTGTAATCACAAAAGTTGGTGTCGGATACTCCTTCAATCTGAAGTGTCAGTGCTAGTAAGACAGTACCTGCGATCGAAACTCGATTTTGGTGCTCTCTCTTGTTTTGGTGCAATTTGTAATGTTTGCAATAGGGAAAACAAAAGCTGCTCTTCCGATCAAAACTAATGCAATCAAAGTTGAGCTGACAGCAACTGAAGTTCCTATGCTGTTCCAACATAATAATGTGTTAAGAAAATGAGTGTAGCTAAAAATAGAATAACTAACCATTACTTTATGATTTTGTGGTTTACTTGAAGAAAATAATGGGAACTTTATAAACTAAATATATAGTTGCATCACTGGTGATGAAGATCCTGTCAAATCAATGGTATGGACTGCTAAAAGCTAATTAACTAATTCTTTATACAATGTACTTGTGGACTTGAGAAGTTTTCAGCTACCTGGCTTTGCTTCTTTTCCATTTGTCAATGTCTAAAGCCTCCATGCCGACATATACAAATATAAAGGTTTCCGCTATGAATGAGATAGTTGCAAAGGAGTGCCTGAAATTGTGAAAGTACGGTGTAAATTAAGCTAATTTGTTTCCTACTTCTGTACAAATTTATTTTTTTAATCAAGATTCAATGTAATAAGTATGGAAACAAAGTTTAGATTTCTGGTTTCTCAATAGCACTCAGAAACAAACAGAGAGAAAGGAGGAAAAACGTACATGCAGGATGAAATGATTTTACTAAATTTGTTAAATATGTTCATGATTGGCATTACACTCACATCTTAACTGATTGATTATTCAGATAAAAACTTAAAGATCATGTCCTTACTTGGTTGTTGTCCTTGAGCTCCCTGTAACGTTATGCCATGTGTAGTGTGACATAACAATACCACAGAAGAAAATCGTCAAAATTCCACTGAGATTCAAAAGCTGCAAAAGCCACACAAACGTATGTAGTAAACTGAATCACTACATTTATGATGCTTTTTTGCCAGGTATGATTTTTTTTCTCCTCTAATCCTCTTTTTAGAAAATAAAATAATATAATGAAGTATAATTATCAATTAAAATGTCTTTGTAGATAGTGATTTTGTACCTCAGCAATCATATATGACAGATATGCCATTAGCATCATAAGTGCAACTTCACGATCTGTAGAGTGCCTGAAAATGAAAGGAGCTATGTCAGGTTGCGCGACATTCAGACTTTGTTAAGCATTTGTTACACTATATAGTACCTATTTATGAATTCAAATAAACTGTCAGGACCTATACAACTGTGTGTTCTATCAAAATGTCTTTGCAATTCATCCAAGCTCTCAAATAGGTCCTTATAGTTGCTTGCTTTACAGATATACAGGTTAATTTTTGTCAAAAAATAATCGAAAGAGATAATGTAACAGGTGAAACTGGTATTCTTTTCGTGTTTTTCATATCTTTATTGTTAATCGGCCTGCTGATTATTTAGATTTCAATGTTATTCAGTGTACCATAGTTTCAAGTGTAGTCATATGAGCTTATACAAGCAAAGGAAACTCATACCTTCCAATGTAAAGTGTTTTAATAATATAAGCACTTAAGAGGCCAACCTGAAAAGTCATCATATAGCAAGTCAGCATAGAACTGTAGCAACACTCCCAACAGTCAGAAATTCAAATTTTGGTTTGCAAACAGGTCATAGATGTATTATTTGGATAGTGATTCTGAATATCAATCCATTAAATGATTTAATGGAAAAAAATTTATGTTCCGATTGTGTGTTATTAACAAAATGATGAAGATTTCATTTAGCATGAGAAAATAATAAAACCAAAAAGAGAAGCACTTTTTGAAGGTGCTGCCTTAACATGAACTTACTACTATGCCAAGGGCAGTACTGGTGCAAAAGAGGTAAAGGAAGGTCCCCAACAATTTTAAAGCTGTAATAGCATTGATGCTGTCGAAGTTAAGTGATTGGACTGAATTGAAAAGAACAATAGATGTGGCGTCATTTACTACTCCTTCGCCAAATACAATGCTGTACAGAAAAGGTGTTTCATCTTGACTCAGAACCTTCATCACAAAAGGAAAAACAAGGCATTATTAAATGATCAAATATAAATTTTGTTATGTAAATTTATGTTTGAGCTTAGGTTAGAATATTATATACCTGTAATGTACAAACTGAGTCGGTTGCTGACAAGATAGCCCCAATGGCTTCACATGTAATGTGCATGAATAATCAGAATAGGGGAACACAATGATTAAATCAAAAGAGCTAGTTCGACATAAATTGCTTTTTAAATGAATAATGTCTCACCTAGGTGATCTTTTATGCCCAAGTTAGTTATGCCAATCCTATTGAAGAGCAAAAAGGCACCTAAAGAAGTTGCGGAAATAACTGTATTTAGTATTTATTCTAGCAATTGTTTATCATCAGCTTTTGGCATAAGGTTCAGAATGATATTGAAACTCAAGAGGGTTGATAGATTTTACCAGCAGATATGACACAGAAAGAAATAACTGTCCCAAGGACTCCAAACAGAAGTATAGTAGTGAAATTCCTGAAGAACTGTTTCTTCTTGACTTGGAAACTGACATGGAATTGAATATTATTATAAAAAGGAAATAAAATATGAATTCAATGAAGAGATACAGAAAGATGATAATAATCACAGTTACCCGGCATTGAAAATGATTGGCGGAAGCAAGTAAAGAAAGAACAAGTCTTCATTGAATACTAGAATCTCGGTATGGTGGAACTTGGTCACTAACAATACCACCACTCCAGAGCACAAACCCTACACTCATTTGACAAATCCAAGAAAAATATGAGATAGAATTAGAAAGCTACATGATTTTAAGTGGAGAGGAGATGAAGAATGTGTTGAGTGTGTACAAGAAGGAGGGCAGTAATGGATTCGTTGGCCCATCGAGTTTCTTCGAGAAGGTGGCCAATGATGATGCAAGCGCAGAGAAGTGCGAAGAATACACAAAGTGAAACAATGGTGCTTGTGCTCAGATATGAAGTTGAGGAATCAAGTGGTGATGGTAACATAGCTACCTTAAGCATTCATTTACTCGCTCAAGTTGACAATGAGTGCCCCTTCATTTCTCAGTTGAATCTATTGATGATTATTACTAAATGGATTGAGATTTTAATGACGTAGTCTCACTTGGTTCTATGTTAGTTGTGTTATTTGAACATCAAAATGCAGATATAGTATGTGATTATCCCTATCTCTCTTTTACTTTTTTACCTTCTTCAACTTACATTTCAAAAATACACACAAAAATCAAATGACGTTGTATTCGACGTTAAAATTTTGATGTAAAAAAATCATTTCTCTTTTTGCATATATCAACTAAAAAATAACTGTCAAATCTTTAAGAATTTAAATTTCAGTATATGATGTGTGGTGGTTTGGATTTTGGTAGTTGAGAGTGACAACAAACTACCAGTCTTATGTTTTTGGTTGAAATGAAATGTCTTTCAATATTTGGAGCCACCTAACATTCTCATATCTGACCACTGGTGCAAACGAACTTGGTGTTTTTTGTATATCCTTTTCTTATGCACGTCACTACTAGTCACTCGTACAACTTGATGGCATTGACACTGAAGTGATCATACCATAAATCTGTAACTTTCTGCCTCGAGTTCATAATTATCAGAACGTGGGAAGGATTAAACAGTTTTACAATCTTCTTAATTTTATTTAGATGCTGTGAATATGAGATGAAGGTGGTTTAAGAGTAACCAATTATTCTATATTAAAAGTGTACTAAGCTGGTGTTCAATCATTGGATGGTATAGTACAATTACAATTTTACAAATACACTATTAAATTTTATTTGATTGGTTAATTATTCTCAAATGCTGAGTATTCATGTTATATAACCTATTAACAATTGCTGATACAAATACGTGAGAATTATACCTCAGTAACTCGTTTAAGAATATTTTGAGCTTCTTAATATGTGCAAATTTGCACATGATAGAAAAACTCATATTAGTAATTTGAACTCCAACACATTACTAACTGTTTTTCAGCTCTCACTGGTTACTGACTGAGCAGACGAGTAGTCGAGTCGAGAACAACTACAAATTAGAAAGAATCGTAAATATGGTAGTCTAGAAACAGTAATGCTACTTGCTACGCCTGCGATTACAAGAAGTTACTGTTCTTGCCATATCTTAAAATGATTATTTGTATATCACATTAATGGCTACATATATACTACAACATTCCCAACTCCCGTCAGCTGGTTCAGACCTTGCTCTACCCCTATGCTTCAGCTTCAAACTCAAGTGTAGAGTATGAAGCAGTTGAACAAATCTCCAATCGACTTCGGCTCACACCAAGTAACATTTTGAATATATAATATAAAATAATATATTTAGAATACATGCACACTACAAAAATTATATAATCTCATTACAAAGAAATTGATGATCTTCTATACACCATCAAGTTTATATATAATTCTCGGCTTAAAATAGCGAACAATGTTACAAGATACAAAAATGTTGGCATACCCGGTTACAAAATTTCAAGACATGACTACAGAATTGTCAATGATATAGCAGCAGAACGTAGTGTTACACCATCAGTGTCCCACTTGGACTGTGGTGCTGTTGCGCCAGCAATAATAACCTATAGAATAAAATGACATGATAATTTATTTTTCAGTGTGTTATGTTCTTGAAAATACAGAAATGATAGGCATGTACACCGGTTTGGATCACCTTGTCTGGGGATTTCACATGATGGGTCAAGTAGATGATCCACCATCAAAATTCACATGGGACGGATTCAGCGAGTTTTAATGGCCAGATCCTCCAGTTGGCCCCCTCATGTGAAACACTCGCCCAAGGAGGGAATTCAAATCATGCATCGACACAGAAATGTGAGACTTTGCTTAATTGGTAACTGGGTCAACTAGCAAAAGTTGGTGACCTATGATATAACCCTGGTACTGCATACCCAGTTTGATATGGATGTGTTAGTAAAATGCATAGTAACAAACCTTTCCACCTCGTACGCCTGCCATCACTGCTAAGTGCAGATCATCTTTACCAAATTCATAGAAATAGTATGTCCTGAAATTAGAAGAAATAGCAGGTCCAGATGGCATAAAAATTGCTTAAAAGATTAATACATGTAGAGTTTTCTATACTGGCATTTTGAGTATAAAACAGGAGAACATATATCCTGAAATGCTGTTTATTTATAGACCAGACCTTCTTTTCTTGGATAACTTGTTTCATTTTCTTATAATAAAATACTAATAATAATAGGGAGCCCCTAATATGGTCCTTAATTTTGAAGGTCCACCCATGATCCCCTCTAATTGACCTTCTATAGCAGGTTTCAATTTTGTTTTCATGGTCCCACGTAGTAAAAAATATTTGTGATTACTTTTTATGCCCTTCTAGTCTATAATCAGATTCCTCCTCTATCCCTCATCGACTCATTCCTTGTTCTTGTATGTCTTCTTCTTCACCTTCATCACCCACACCCCAAAAAAACTGAGAAATCATGGGATCTATAAAAAAAAGTAACTACCGTTTGTTATTTTAAGAAAAAGAAGAGAGTTAAATGCACTCCATTAATATAATTTGTCACTGTGTCATCAAACTAGTGATATGAATTAAACCACACTGAGGTGAAAAAGCCCTTCCCCCTTCTATTGGTTCATTTTCTCGGATGTGCTCACATTGTTTGTGAAGTTTTCGTGTTTCTGTTATAGCATGTATTATTTATTATCCGATGTACA
>Ga0209282_1002945_pt1 | contig 10020 bp, 4 predicted proteins | sample Mtrugardesep15_FD_187529 | JGI IMG/M metagenome (GOLD analysis project Ga0209282, IMG submission 187529) | Root nodule microbial communities of legume samples collected from California, USA - M. trunc garden sep15 (SPAdes) (version 2) | ecosystem: Host-associated > Plants > Roots > Nodule...
CTTCTTGCTATGATAGTTAGCGGTGACACAGTCAAATATGAAAGAACTCGAACAAATTTGAAAACGATTATCAAGAGTTCTCTTTCAAGTGTTCTGAGTAGAGAAAGAAACAAAGACCAACAACTGGAAACTTGTAAACAGCTTTTTCAACTTCTCAATAATCCTCAGAATTTTCGACAAAGGTGTGAGCTTTTACCTGGATCTGAGTCCCAATTTTATCATGCTGCTGTAATAAAGGTATTGTGTGGACTTGAAAAGTTACCATCCCAAACCTTGCTTGCAATGCGTAGAAAACTTAAAGGAATTAAAGCACCGATGCCTCAGTTGCAACCTTGCAAAAACGGATGGGGACGAAACCATCTAATCAGACAAGTGAATAATATCAGTAGAAAGATGCTTTTAGAACTTGATGGAGGAAATAAGCTGCAAGAGCCATTAGCGAAAGCCATGTCAATAGCAGACTTCTCACTAAAACTGATAATTGGTTTTGGTAGCATGTTTTTAGAAGAGTGTTACCAATTCTCACCTGAAGTGAAATCCTTGCAGAGTGATATTATGAAAGCTATATTGTCTGTTGAGAAAAAGGAAGTAGTGCCATTGCCAGTGCTAAGAGATTTACAGCTTCTCATAGAACCAAAGGCTACAATAGTAAATAAGAGCTTACGGAAAGCTTTTGTAAACCTTTTGACTGAATTTCTTTTTGAGTGCAGTGATATGGATAGCACTCCAAAGTCTTTATTGCAGATTCTAGATGTTATCAACAAGTGTTCCAATAAAAGCACACGTGATGTAACATTCCAGAAGAAGCATATTGAAGAAGAAGTTGACAGCATACTAAGTGTGAGTGCTCAGACAAATCAAATTATTCAAGACTTGTTGCCGGACTATGAATTTGACCAGGGCTTTACAGATGCTTATATGGAGGAGCAATCAGAAGACAGTGACAATGAAAGTGATGAGGATGATAGTCAATGTTCTGAGAATAGTTTGCACTGCTCAGTTACACCCAGTGAATGCTTGAATAGGGATTCTGATAAGAACTGTGATACCATAAATTCAGAATCGAAAATGCGCAACACTCCATATAATAACCAATGCCAAGAAGAAATCACAGAGCAGTTTAGTACACCAATGGCTAGGAAAAACTGTGATTCTTCAGCTGTTTCATCTGACGAAGAACCAGTTGAAAATATTGTCAAGAGGCATGAATTTCACGAATCTTACACTAAAGTTGCTCCAAAAGATGAATCCAACTTTTGTGAGGAGAAAAAGCCCATTCTCACCAAGTACAGCGGACACAAGAACCAATACCTTGCTGCCCAAGATGCTTGTGATAAGACATCTATGCTTGCATATAATCTCATAGGTCGTATGTTGGAAGAGTTTGCCATAGCTGAAGACCTAAACTTAGACTTGAGTAAGAGGTCATACCTCAACTGTGATAAGCAAAGTGAAGACATAAAAGGTACCGACATTTTTTCCGTTACTACTTTAATATATTGTGAATGACAGTTAAGTAGTGATTTGGTATAAATTTATTAATTAATACTTGTGCTGTCTCATTGATTATCCAGCTTTATATCATGCAGAAACAAAAGAACAGTCATCATCTAGGAAACGTAAAGGAGGCCCGCCTTTTGTTCAAGTAATTGAGGAGGTTATTCCTTCCTTTCCAGAGAGGTATTTGGTACATTCCTCAATTATGGTAGCATAGCACAAAATGTTGTGTATAGCATGCATGATTTTGTCAAAAAAATGCCATGATTCTATTTTTCTAAATAAGCTATACTCATTTGCATCTTTGTGAAATACAACTTAGATGCATAACGAAGATATTAAGTGATTTTATTTTTGGGCATATAAATACACACTAAACAAGCCACGTTTTTATATCTGAGTATGATTAACTCTTGCTTTTGGACACTGCAGTAGCATGGAAAGACTGAAGATATTGATGGACTTGTGATAATGGAACTCAGGCTTTCAGGTTCAACCAGTGAAGAGCATTTTGAAATGGTTTTGCATTTTCAGATATAGTTCACCAAATTATGAGTTTTTACACTGTAATTTTCTAAGTGTATAGTTTTTCAACTCTTCAATTAATACCAAAATTTCATACTCCATTCTATTTTATGGTGGACAAAGCTTCAATTAATTCAGGATCGTCCATATTTTTTAGCGCCAATGATCTATATTGTTTGGATTCTAATTCATTTCATTAAGGAAATCTGGCATTTGACACTATCATGCAATATGGACCATTTGATTAAGATCAGATGACTCCAATACTACCAATTTTATTTTTTTTTACTCAGGCACAATGCCCAAAAGTCAATTTGATTGGGCAACATTTGTTAAAAATTAGACTGAGCAACAGAACAAAAAAACGGAGCCAAGCTGTGCTAATGTAATTACTTTTGGATAAAATGTGCAATAAATTTTTTATTTTTTCATTGATGATTTTATTTTTGCATACATTGTTCAAAGTGTTTATTGATTTGAGATAGAGGTGTTATTGTAAAATAAACTGCCATCAGCTAGTCTTAACTTCCACTCCCACAGTCCCACTGGGCAGTATAAAAAAGAGAAATGATATTTGTACAATCATTTGTGACAACTTTTTGGACAATTTTCACTCTCATACTCACATGATCTTCTTTTCCTCTCTCTTCCTTTTTCTCTCTTCATTGTTTTTGACCAATAAGAAAAGAGAAAAACAAGGTTGTCATCAAAGTTGTCTTGAAATAGATGTACATGTATCACTACTCTATAAAAAAGTATCGTTAATAACATGTTCCTACTTATTATTGAATAATAACAGTTCTTACATGTGACCTGTTTGGCAAGGAGAAAGACGCAAAAATTGTTAACACATGATCAATTTTTTTCATGAAAGTTGAAATATATACTGACTGAGACCAAAACATTCAAAGCTATATATGTGGTTATTTATTACTGATGATTCCATGTGAAACACTATTCTATCTTCTATAAAGTAAAAACAACTACTCCAAAGAAACTTGACCTTATTCCAACCTATCTTATTTAACACAATGAAAACACATGGCACGTGCACTATCTTCACTGTAAATGAAATTTTGCATCTCTCATATATGGATTGAAAGGAAAACCCATCCAGTTTGCATGGTTTTAGAATCTGATGTTTGTTGAAGCAATAAATACTTCAAGTGTAGCATTGAAAGCCATGCATCATTTCATATATTGCGACATGTCTGAGAAGTGAGAAGAATCAACTGTCACTGCCGCCATGTATATTGCGAACAAGCAACTTCACACAATGTGTACCAAAATCACTCAAAACTTCTACACATTCCTTCAAATCCGAGTCATTCACCAACATCACCCATTCCTCTTCATCATCAAGATACTTGAGTTGGAAAGAACCATTTTGTAATTTAAACCTTTTTGCAACTTCTTCATAGAGTTGAAAACAACCTACAGATGGATCGAACTTGAAACGAATAGTATCTCCTCTATAGTTAGCTTTGACAGCGAATTTTGATTCACTATCGACACAAATTGATTTGACTTTTGAGTGCTTCTGATTCTCAATGCTCTGAGATCCTGATGAACTTCCATTCACCATTGAGCCAGAGCCATTGGATGAATCGGTCATGCTTGAAGAAGTAGGGTTGTTATGCTCATCAGCTCCTTTTCCCTCTTCAAAACCAAGTTCAATCATTGAAAAAGAACTATGAGAGCCAATATCATGCAAACTACTATTGTCCAATCCACATTGATCTTGTTCTTTTTCAAGGACATAATCAATAGAGGTTTGTTTAGGACAATCCTGAGTCTTTGTCCAAAGCCATGTTGTTGAATCTTGAATACAGTCAACAGGAATAACATTGTCTTTCTCCAATTCAGCCTCGCATGAATTAGAGATTAGAACATCTTCTTCCTCCAACTTAGGTATTGAGGTTTTCTCAGGGAACACGAGAGTTTTATTACGTGTCCCAATTTGTTGTATGATTGAACCTCCTGCAACAAATCCACCAGTGTGAGGGTCAAATTTCAGAACTCCTTCAACTCCTTGGACAGAATCAAGCACGGTTTGTATTTTCTTCAATGAACGATTCACTTTATTTATCTTGCGCGATGGCCATCTTGAAATTCCATGTTGTCTGCATATTCTCTTCAGAGTTGTTGGACAAACTGTTTAAAGAATGAATGGTAAAAATTAAAAACAAATTTGTCTTTATTGACAAGAATTAACTCGGTGAAAGGGTTATGTCGATCTTAAGAAAATATCATAGATCATAGCTGTAGATGTTGCCAAATTTAATTTTTTGACATGAACAACCAAGGATGTTAATGATCTTAGTGGAAATGTATCTAAGTTGGAACTGGAGAGTGTATGAGTCCAAATGGTGAGACATTTTGGATATGTTGAGTATGACTATATTCACTGGTAAGTGGTCAGATGTGGAGCTGAAAGCGCAATAAAAACTACAACAGGCACTCTTCGTCAGAGACGTAAGCACAATTGGCTGAACTCCGTTATCAATAGTTTGTGTCTTTTGTGATTTTATTTATATGTTTACTTAGAGCAGGATTTGCTGTTCTGACAGAACAAAATTGCAACTCTTAAACTTATGATGGACCAACCCTCACACCCTCAAAGGGTCCACTCAAAATTTTCAACACAACCCAAAATAATAAGCTGTGTTAATAATGAATATAAAGGAAATTATCACAAATATTGATGGTGTCTCACCCCCAATTTTTTTTGCAGCATCCTTCAGACTACCAGAAAAGTATTGTTGGAGAACACTCAAGCTAACATTCTTCTCCACTGCACTCCTCTTTTTCTCAGCCTGCTTTCTTGATCCACTTGTTGCCTATAAGAAAAATTACTACAATGTTAAAAGGCATGGTTCCAAAAGACATTAAAAATAGCAACAAAAGGAAGTTACAAAGTTAAAAGATAAATTAAGGTTTTAGCATTCCCCCTCCCCCAGATTTCATTCTGTTCGGTACGACTTCTAGTTTACTGATAAGTGAGCAGGTGACTAATCTTCCATTCTGTAAACCCTAAAATTTCAGTTATAATATAAAGATACTGCAGCGCTCTACAGTCGGAGGCATAGGGACCATTGGCTGAACTCTGTTACCAAATATCGTGTGTTTTCTGTTTACATTTTTTCGTATTTGTTTACTTTTGAACCAGGATTGCTGTTCTGAGTTCTAAAACATTCCATGATACACAATAACTTGAAACATATGCTTCCTAAAATGGAGCATTCATTTCACATTAAATTCTAAAAGGATGAAAATATAGAAGATTCGGTCAAAATATACCTGACTATGAGCAGCTTGATTTCCACTATTTTTTAGGTTCGTTTCGTTGAATGACATCTGGAATAAATCATGGTCACCACTACTAAACGCTATCTGAGAGTTCCCCCTGGACATAGGAAAAAAACCTGCTGAGACATTTTCCTTTTGAAACTCATATTGAGAACCTTCTATCCCTCTTAGTTCAGCTTCTGAAACTGTCCTCAAACTCTTACAAATTCTCCTCATAGTATCTGACAAGTTGTCTAATAAAAGTTGTTGTTCTGAACTCCCTATCATATTGATCGGAAGAAAGAATTCTAACACATAATCATCATCATTCGTATAAGTACTCCTTAGCCTAATTGCAACGGCAGCATTCAAGTTATATTTTCGCGCATGATGAACAAGTGGATATTCACTAACATCATAAGCCTTGACATCGGTATAGAAGAATGGATGATTTGATTGAAGAGCTTTTCCAGATATACCTTGTCCTTCCTCAAGATGATGTTCAGAACATGCATGAACAAATCCTCCTACCATTTTATCATTGATATAGCAAGCTGATTCTTCAATACATAATACACATTTTTCATTAGAACTTGTTATATGGCCTTCTTTAATTCGTATTCGCTCAGATTCTTCACCTTTTCCTTCACTATAACAACATGGAATCCATGTCAGTGCTAGAGGTAAACTATGTGCATGACAAACAGCTCTTAACACATCAGTTATCTCTGTTAATGCTGCTCTTTTGTTATTTGATACACACTGCATAAAAAAAAAGGACCTCTTACAAATTTCAGATAAAATGATATATCAGAAATTCAGGAATCAGCAAATACCTGTGGAAGAAGTCTTGGAGGCATAATAGTCCTTAGATTCACACGCTGCGAAAAGTCACGAAAATACATTTAATTATAACGCAATATGGAGTATATAGACCAAAAACCAAAACGTTAAATTTTATAGGGACTAAAAACATTTTTAACCATGAAAAACACAACATAAGAAGCGGTGAAATAGGAAAACAAGAAAAATCAAAGTATATGGTGGAAGTAGCAAAAGAAAAACCAACCTGAAGTGCATGAGAAACAAATTCTAATTCTTTGTCAAAATTAGGCTTTTCCTTTGTAGTGACAAGTTCAAGTACAGCACAACACGAAACTTCAGAGTTCATATCAGATATAGGAAGAGCAATTGATCCCCGAACCTCGTGACTAATCGCATGATCTAATCTCAAGTACTCAGATTTATGATAGTAACCAACATTAGAGGTCCATTCAGGAACATGCGAGTTAAACACGCGACCAGGAAGTCCAGCACAACAAGATCCCATTTTCATTTCTGCAGAAAACGTAAATGACCTCGACACTTCGCGGTAACCTGCAAGCTTTTGATCTAACAAATATGGTTGATCACTTGTAGTTAGGATGAAGTCATCACCATACTTTACAGGTGTCCAAACTTGTGCTAGTATTCCTCCACCAGCTGATTCCTTAAAGAAGGATAAAGCACTCATCATTCTCTCATCAAGTGACCAACTAGGTGACTTTGATATTATGTAATTGGACATATCATATGAACCATTTTGTTGTGAATCTAAATTATTATTTGTTTCATTTGAATTATTATCTAAGAACTCAAGTTGAGTATCCATTTCTTGTAATAGCACTTTATCATCATAACTAGTGGAACTATCCATAACATTGTAATTTCCACCAATTTCTGTCATAAAAAATGGACCATTTATGTGTTCGGCTAAATTCAAGCCATCATGTGGTGAATATGCAAATGATGAAAGATCATTAGTTAAAGTTTGATCAATTATTGATGATGAACCATTGCACCAACCAGCATAGCTATCAAAGTTCATAAGCTCAGAGATGTTGTTAAACATGTCATCTGAAATTAATGGACTTTTCATTCCACTATCAAATGGTGTCCAAAGGCTGATTCCCCTCTCGTTTGAGGAATATAGGTCTTCCATGTTCAGGTTGGTGAGAAAATTAGAAATTGAAATTGAACTAATGTTAGAGACCCTTTGAATGAAAATATTGCTTTGCACCAAACATTCCTTCCAAATTTACCAGCACCCAGTAATCCTGCAAGATTAAAACTGTATATATGCAAACTTTCAACATAGGGAAGAAATTCATGAAAATCAAAATCAAAACTTTAATTAAAATATCAACACTTGTTTTAGCCTTATGTTTTTGGTCTTAACCCTCTGGTTAGGGGACCCTGATAATCAAGAGTTCGGTTGAAAGATAAGTAAATATCAAACACTTTCTCCCAAGATTCAAACTCGGGTTCTTCCTAATGATTTTTAAGCCTTATTTTGATCTCAAAGATTAAAAGATGGAAATCTCAACCCCTCAATTAGAGAAGGAAAATTGAACTCAATCCTCCTAAGAATAAAATTTGTATGAGAAAGTGTTTTACGAAAACAAATTGAACTCTTAGATGAATATTATGAATCTAACAATTCACAAAACATTCTGCTCAGCTGATTAAATCCATAAACATTTGAAAATGAAAATTATTAAATCACTTCCATTTATTATTGAAAATAAAAAAACCAACCATTGAGAAGCCAAGATAATACTAATCTAATCAAAAAAACATGCACAACTTTGTGACAAACAATAAATTCATCTCAAATTTTCTTAAAACATCATAACAAACAAGACAAACAACTAAACAAAAATTCTAACAAACAAATTTAAATACACTAAAACAATGAAATAAAGATGCACAAGAACCTGAAAGCTTGAATCCTAGCTCCATATAGCAAGCTCCTTCACTGAAACAATGCAGCATAAAATAAACCAACTATTTGCAAAAGCTATCTATTATTATTTTTTGACAATGCTCCAAATTAAGTTCTAATTGTTGTATTGTTCCAAACTTCAAATGCTCCAAACTTGACAAATCCAAATTCAAGATTCAAGATTTTCACAAAACCATAACAAAAGGAAAAGTAGGAATTATTTGTGTTACACCGACCTCAAAATTATCTCAAGTACTAAAAATTAAAGACAAAAAAGTGTTAGAAAGTTTCTATAAAAAGAAAGGTACAAAGAGTATGAAAGTGGGGTTGTGTACGGCACTTTCAGAGAAACCGGTTACTAAAAATAGAAAGTTGTTATCGTGGTCGACCAACCACGCCACAACAACCTCACACTTAGTGTTACCTTAATAATCATCTTATCGTATCACTTATGTTGTCGACACAATAATATAACATAATAACACATATTTAAATTAAACCAAAACATGCAGAAAATAATTATTATATAGTATTGTTTAGAAGAACTACCAAACCACCTGGATTCAAATAGAATCTAATGGCTAGACAATGATATTTGATAAAGAAATAAAAGTTAGCATATAATTATTCTGGTGACACATTAAGGATGTTGATAATGATTTGATGTTTATTATTTCTTTTAATCTTTTTCGAACCTTAAAGCTGACTCCTAGTGATTATGTTTTGCCATCCGTACTCTATGGTCATATATTTATTTGTTTATTTTGACTAATTTATATTTAGCTATTCATTCCCTAATAAAAAATATTTACCTATTCATAGATTTTTTTCTTCTTTAATCATAAAAGTTTTTGTTAGATGAGTTTCGATGTATATTATATACCAAAGGAATCATTTTATTATTAGTGGAAGATGAAACGAATCTATTTTTTTTATCAAGTAGTTTAATGGCAAGATAAATTTATGTGTATAGATATCGTATTTGGAATTCGAACTCGCTCGTTCATATATTGTTCATCCTTTATTAAGTGAGTTTAGCTTATACGAACGGAATCAACTCTTTATCATCTGAACAATAAGTATAAGAGTACAACTCTAAAAAAAATAAGTATAAGATATTGCCTAAATACCCCTAAAAAAGAATATTGCCTAAATACTATCACTCTTATATTTAGTTTAATATCTCACTTTTTTAATGCATCATATTGGTATGAAAGTGTGGATCCCTTGCGTCATTTTTTAAGTGAATATTTGTTTCTTTTTCTTTTATGCTAGGTATTATTGATTAAAATAGTAAATTTATAAGTTCTAAAATGTATATGCTGACATTCACCCAAAAAAAAATGTAAATGTTGATTTCATGATGATGTTTGGTGCATGAATGTATAATTATATACTGTTCCAATTATCATCTTTAAAAAAAAAGGGTTCCAATTATCACTTAATTATCTTCTTGTTTTAATGCAATGAGCACGTAATATTATCATCCAAAAAAATTGTACATAAAATATATCTATTTTCCAAAGGATTTTTTTAGGCGATCAGGTCTTTTTTTGTTTAATGATCAGCTTTGTATACAGAATACTATCGTAATTTATTTTTACCGAGAAAAATAACCATAAATTTTTTATTATCATACTAAGCATAAAAATATATTTTTAAATTTGTTTTTAAACAAAAAATGATATTTTTCCTAAAAAAAACAAAAAAAGATATTTATATTTTTTTTATATACTTGGAGGCTTTACTAAATTTTGGGAGAACCTGAGTTTACCAAATGACGAATCATTTGAGAGAACCTGAGTTCAATTCTTGGATGAAACTATTATCGATCATGTCAATGTATACACACATGTGCGCACAATCGAAAGACGATATATATATATATATATATATATATATATATATATATATATATATATATATATATATATATATATATATAT